>JGI10211J14876_10000190_pt1 | contig 25171 bp, 33 predicted proteins | sample Etolagsediment_FD_14876 | JGI IMG/M metagenome (IMG submission 14876)
TAACGCCCAAAAATCAGCATCGATTTTTGGCAGCACAGGTGTATTGGTAGACAAATCAAATTATGGTCTTGCAAATAAAGCAGAAGAAATTATCTCTAGTGTATATCCATACTGCAATCTTTATACCCTACCAAATATCTTAGATTGGTCGTTTGAAAGGGATACAATAACTAATCGGCCAACATTGACTTACCTTAAATTAAAAAATTACGACAACCGTTATTTTATTTGGAGAAAAGATAGTTGGGAAATTTGGGAAATTCCAATTACACCAAATGGCCAAGAAAGTGACCCGGTGCTAGAAAGATCAGGCCCTAATATATTGGGCGAAATTCCTTTTTTTTGGTTTATTAATGTTAGGAGCCCTATTGATCCATATTTCGGACTAAGTGATATTTCAGAGATTAGTCTAATTACAGCATCCATTATCAGGGATTTATCGTCTTTACAGGAAATTATAAAATTTGCTGGCTTTCCGATGATGCGAAAACCAATGTTGAAAGAAAGTGAAAGCGAAGAAGATATCGTAGGCCCTAGAGGTGTTTTGGAATTTGATCCTCTTTTAGGTGAGAATGGAAAACCAGACTGGTTGCTTTCGCCTGTGATGGAACCTGTTAGGGGTGGTTTAGAGTTTATCGAAAGGAAAATTGATGAGATATATGAAACAAGCCATATGAGCGGAATACATTCACTTGAGAAAAGTAGTGAAGCAAGATCCGGTGTAGCACTTAGATATCAATTTAGCCAGTTGACATCCGTACTCGGTGATAAAAGCGTAAACATGGTTGAAGCAGAATACGAAATTGTGAGGCTATGGTTGAAATGGCAAAATCAATCAGAACTATTCCCTCATATCCAGATTGCTCGAAGCAAACAATTTAGTGTAGATGATATGGCACAAGACCTTCAAAATCTGGCATTAGCTGAGAAGATAGCAGTTAGTAAAAAGCTAAAACGAGAGATTCAAAAAGCAATCTCACGAAATGTTCTTCCAGATCTTTCAGATGATACAAGAGACGAAATTGACAAAGAAATTGATGTGGCATCATTTGACGAAAATAATGCTATAACGGAAGATGAAAAAGATGAAAATGAAGAAAACAATGAATTGAAAAAACGGGTCAGTGATGAAGCTCCTGTTCCTAGGAAAGGATTATTGATTTAATCCTGCAACCATTGACTCATTGTTAATTCTTGGCAACCATAGGTAAATCCTATATTTTCCATACATGTAATCATCGGTTGATTACTGATATTAGCTCCAAGGCTAACGGCTTTTATGCCTATTTCTGAATACAGTTTTTGACGATAACTTACTAATGCTGTTCCAACCATCATATTGCGGGTTTCGGGATTTACTATTAATCCCATACCTGATCTGAGATTAAGTTTCAAACCTGTGTTTTCATGTAGGTTTTTATCGATTGCCATGATAATTGCACCTGCAAATTGACCTTTTATCTTTGCGATAATGATTCGTCCAAGTTTCTGTTCATATACCTGCCTGAAACGATTGGCATAAAGTGCCATAGCATGTTTTGAATCAAAACCTTTTTCCGTCACAAATCGACTTGGAAACATTGATCCCTGATAAGCTTTTTCAATATCGTCTAGATCAGATTCAACAGCATCTGTAAATTGGATATGATAATATTCGTTTTCAACATCGAAAAATGATTTAGTATACCCAATCATATTTACAAATCCTTCTGTATATTTATAACCAAACTCTTCTGCTGCACGAATTAAACCGATATTCTCTACAGGGATATTGATTGAAATATATTTTAGATCCATTTCTTGTCTTGCAGTTTCGTTAATTTCCATAAACATTTTTTTCCCGGATTCATAATTGACGGAAATGTTTTTATCAACACATGATAGGTTCGTAATGCTGCCAATAGGAACATTGAAATAATCCGACAGGAAATCAACTTTAGATAAAACAGATAGGAGATAATGTTTTTCTTCATATGTAGGGATAATTATATGTTTGTTTTTACATTGAATAATCTTATCAATTTCAGTTAATTCATTGTTTCTTATTTTATTCCACATATCTTCTGGAGCCTTCATTCCCCGATACGGCAAATAAAGATTGTTATGTGTAAGATAAAGACATAATAGATAAACATTTGCGTAATAAGAAAACATTTCCATTTCTTCAATGTCCTTTATCATCGATTTAATAGTATTAATAATAGATTTTACCAACTTATCGATTGTCTCCGTTGCCATGAATTTTGTCACGTTCTTTACGGCTTATTAGTTTTTGGATATTGGCTTCCGCGATCAGCTCTATTTTCAAATCGAGTTCTGAACAAATGGTTGCAATATACCACAATACGTCACCAATCTCTTTAGCAATTTCGGAACGTTTTCTATGTGTTATAATCCCATCTTCATCTCGGATTACTTTTTTAACTTTTTCAGCTACTTCTCCTGCTTCGCCACAAAGTCCTAACACAGGATATATGATATTATGTCCGATGTCTGGATAAACAGCCGTTTTCAAACACGCTTTTTGATATTCACTAAATGTCATAATGATCTCCCCATAGATCTTAAATATGTTTCAACGGTTTCGATGTCTACAGACTCTTTAAGTTGTTGAGCTAAATTGTCTACATCTTTTTGTGGCGCAAGTAGGAAAAATAGTTTGTTTGTCAAATATTTTAATGTTATTTGTAACTGATCATATTCTTCATGTGAAAAATCTATTTCATTTTTCATATTGTTGTAATGCATGTCAATGTTTTCTAAGGTCTTTTTTGACTTATCTATTTGATACAGTAATCTTGGGATTTGGTTTGTCCCCATTTTCAAACTCCTGACCATTCGCTCTTTTTCAATATAAAGTTAACAGCTACCCTTCCGACCGCCCTTTTTAGGTCCAGCACCTTTACCGGTACCACGACCTTTACCTCTACCTTCACCTGTCCGTGGGCCATTTCCTTTTGGCCCTCTCCCATCTCTATTCGGCATTATTACTCACCTCCTTTCGATATCTGATTAGTCTAGCATGATCCCCTACGTAAACACCGTAAGGTTCGCAGTTTTTTGAAATAATTGCCCCAGCTCCGACGAAAGCATGTTCGCCGATTGTTACACCAGCCAATATTAAAGAATGAGAACCGATTACTGCCCCTGATTTAATAAGAACCCATTTTTCTTCAGAGACTTCATCGTTGATTGCTTTTGGAAACTTCATTCGAGTTGTTGTTACATGAGATCCAATCCATACATTATCTTCAATTTTACATGCTTGTCCTATCATTGTACATCGCTTGATTCTGACATTATTACCAATTTTAACATAACCGCTTGTGTTTACATAATCGTCGAGTTTAACATTATTCCCGATTACAGTACCTGGCATAAGTTTTACAAAATCCATGATGAAAACATTACTACCAATTGTTACATCATTCATGATCTTACAAAAATTACCAATAAATACATTTGTCCCAATCTTGGTTTCTGGATGGATAATTGAATATCTTGATGTGTAATTCAATTGTTTTCTCCTGAAAATGTTTACTGATACTGTAACCACAAATACGTTACTATTTTATTGATTCTTTTACGAGCTTCATCCTGACTTTCAGGAATTTTATGGAAATACTGAGGAAACTCTTTTTTTCCGAATTCGATATAATTTGTAATGGCTGGTGGGCGTGATTTTGCATCAAGAATAAAATCAGGGATAAAAGATCGATAGGCTTCACGGAGAAATTTCTTGTTTGGATTAAGATGATACCCAAGAAAATATCTCCAGTCAAGATCATAAAAAGGCGCTTTTAATTCAAGATTGAGGTATTTATGGATAATCTTAAATGTAGGCATAATATAGATAATACTGTCTGCCCATGCTTGTAAATAGCTTTTGTTATCGTAACCACCAAATATTTCATCCGATCCTTCACCGATATAAATATTTTTGCATGCATCCCTTTTTGCAGCCTCTGCCAAAAAATACGGCCAAACATTGAATCGTGGTTTTTCAAATAGTGGTAATATTTCTTGTAGCTTATTATAAAATCCATCAATCTTTACATTTTTATGGATGGATCCGAAATAGTTAGCAATCCTTTCTGCTTGCATACATTCATCTTTTTCAATACCGAAATCAGCAGTATATGTAAATATCTTTTTTCCTACATCTCTAGCTGCTTCCGTTACATGGTAAAGAATAATTGCAGAATCCATGCCACCCGAAAGATATACCGCAGTATTTTCACCAAATGTTTGATTAAACTTTATTTGCTTTTGTATTTTGTTCTGGATTTTGGTGTTCATAGCACCCCCATTAAATAACTATTAACATTGATTAATTGCCTGTTTGAGTAAATTAACAACAGTTTGTTGTTCTTCATTCGTCATACCATAATAAAGTGGCAAAGCAAGACTTTGACTGTATGCTTTCCGCGAGTATTTTACAAATGTTGGAAACGTATAAAACTTAATCATATCGGTTCCAATTTGAACTTCGATACCGTTGTCCCTCATGTAAGCCATAATTTTATTGCGATTTTTTAATTGTATACAAAATGTCTGGTATGAATGTTTTCCATTTGATGTTGTCTCTTGAAATTTAACTCCTTTTATATTCTTCAGTTTTTCCCGATAGTTTTCCTGTAGCATAATACGATAATTGATAAGCCGGTCCAGGATATCCATCTGAGCTAACCCGATACTCGCTTGGATATCACTAAGTTTGTAATTGCTACCGAACAACACATTCTCGCCAATTATACAGTCTTTGAAGTTTTTTAGTTTTGAGATCTGTTCTGCTATTTTATCTGAATTTGTTGTAATCATGCCGCCTTCTCCGGTTGTAACTATTTTTCTTGGATGAAAACTGAATACCGAAATATCAGCAAGAGACCCAGTCATAAGGCCATTGTATTCAGAACCAAGACCACAAGCAGCATCTTCAATAATACCAATGCCAAATTTGTTCTTTATTCTGTTTAATTCGTAATAATTAAGTGGATTGCCAAAAAGCGATACAGGAAGGATAGCGACGGTTTCTTTTGTAATAGCCTTTTCAATCTCAGCGTAATCAATTAATAAAGTCTTTGGATTAATATCAACCACTATAGGTTTACATCCTGTACCCAATATCGCTAAAATTGTAGCAGGATGTGTAAATGCAGGAACAATAATTTTTGCGTTGAAAGGATCTTTCCCCATATTTAGGCATAAGACCTTTATTGCTGTAGATAATCCAATAGTACAATTTGGAACCGATATAGCATGCTTAACGTCACAGTAACCAATAACACTTTTTTCGAATAGTTTATTAACAGGTCCTTCTGTTAAATGATAACTGTCAAGAACCTTGATAACATTGTTTTTCATATCATAACTGACAAATGGTTTTGTCAATGGAATAGTGTATTGATTTTTATAGTTTTTTGCTTTCATAAATAGTTACTCTGCTCCTGTCTTCAGAATAAGGTTGATTAGTTAGAATATCAAAGACTTCTTTTTTGAATAAACGTAAATNGTAAGGATCCAGTTTTTTATTTTTTAACAAAAATGTAATTAACATTGGAAAGATTGAAATTCCATATGAATTGATAAATTTATATCCATTTCCTTTGAGAACAGCTTTCATGAATTTTTTTTCAATAACTTGCGGCGAATTGCATTTTTCAGATCCTACTAAATAATCGCTTATTTTGTTAAATTTGTTTATATGTATGAAACTTTCTATATTACCATTTAATAACGCACGAATCATAGTAGCTGTTTTGTTTGGTTCGACATTCATTAAATAACCATCTTGTTTAAGATATTGCCTTATCTTATTAAGACTAAAACCTATGTTATTTGAATAGAATAAACATTCACAGGCCCAAATAATATCACAAGTATCTGGTTTGATAGGGATCCTTGAAATATCTGAGTGGATTAATGTTATTCTATTTTTATAATTATTTCTTTTTTTGCTAATTTCTAAATATGACTGTAAATCCTGTAAATGTTTTAAAACAATATCAACCGCAATAACATGTGCATCTGTATTATTTAAAAACCATTTTGTGAATTGGCCATTACCACATCCGGCATCGAGAATAAAATCACATTTTTTGCCTGGTAATAAATTTCGTTTAAGACAATTCTTAATTGCTTTTTGTTCGTAATCAATATATATTTTATATTTTGAATTAACATTAAACGCATATAGATCTTTATTTATATCGTTCTCACAAAAATAAATTCCATTTTTTTGCGAGACACCATTTTTCAAAAAGTTGTGGTTTTCCATGGTATTATTTAATATCCACCTTGAAACGCCCAATATGCCGGGATATCGTTAATATCCAGTTCTGGGTGTGTATCTAAAAAACTATCAGGTTGTAGTATAAACTTTGATAAATGATACCATTGCATTGAAACCCGTTTTGGATGAAACCATTTATTAACATACTGTTGGTTATAAATAATTGGAACAGTCAATGGGTTATGTACGAAGTAACGGACTTCTCGTTCGATATCCTGCGGAGCAGTATTCATAATGGGTAATTTAGGATAATGAGACAGATAAAATTTATTTACATAAGATATCGTTGGAATACCTATTGACATAGCATTTATTGCATGTTGACTAAGCACACCAGTATGTAATTGATCAATATATAAATTTGTTCTATGTAATCTATCGATATCCTCATTGAAATCTACCGATGGATCTCTGTCACAAAATTCTTTTATGACTTTCAGGTACTTATCTAATTCAGGTTCATCCGGAGTTGAAAAATGTGAAATAGTAAAATTTACCGGCTTTCTCCATATCTTTTGTGGCATAACCATAAGATGTGGAATAGTTGTCATACTTTGGACAAGACATCGAAAAAGACTCCAATCAGCATCTACGGATGCCCAAAAACGGATTGCCATTTGATTTCTGAAATAATTACTTGCATTATCTCTTAGATGATTACCTGAAAAAATATAGATAAAATTGCTTGACCTGGATGCCAGACGGCCACAAAAAGGACATGGCATTCTTCGTGTACGATAAGAAAGATAATCTTCGATAACCGTACCACAATAACAACATTTGCCATTAGACGTATTTAAAATCAAATGGTTAAATAAATTTTTACAATTGTTGTCACTAGAATTGATACCATTCCAAATGAAATAGAAATCACAATCTTCAATATTTTGATCATTATAATTTGTAACAAGTTTACATGATTCAATCGGTGTGTATTTCTCCAAACTTTCTCTTAGATATCTTACGATTTGCAAATAAGTTTTGTCTAAGCATACAATAGCTGTTTTCATTGTGGCCTCTTATTTATACTTTAGTGTTCTTTTGTATTTTTCTGTTAAACTATGTACTTATTTGTTCCCTTTCCCAAAACTCCGGAGATGGATATTTATTATCTATCTCCGGATGCATTATAAATTCAATCAAATTAATCCACATAGGAATACGTTTTTCTGCACTAAATGTATCGACACAATACTTTCGAGTTTTTTGCCCAATGTGGATCCGTTCTTCAGGGTGTGTGATTAACCATTCGAGGTTCTCTTTGATATTATGTTTATCAGTATTGATGATAGGAGTATCAGGATAAATCGATAGATAATAGTCGCAAAGACGATTTAAGACAGGAATACCAAAGCACATTGCTTCTACAGTATTTTGACCATGGTCAAAGAAATCGATTGAATCGATAAAAATATCCGATTTTTGTTTTTGTTCCATAACTTGATCCCATGAGATACCACCCTCACCAGAAGAAAAGCACCCGGTATAAGACCATTCGATATTATAAATTTTTGCCAAGTCGTTGATCACGGCTTCAATATATTTTGTTCCTTTGATTTTCTGATTAGTTGGTGAATGATAAATAACTAAAGTATCCGAATCAGAATTTGTATTCGTTAATGGTTTCCATCGGTTAGTATCAATAATATGTGTATTATGGTGAACTGATTGAACTAAACAGCGTGTCATGCTAAAATCGTATGCAGTTGCAGACCAGTAATAGCCGTTTTTCAATTGGTGGCCAAAAATGGCATTTGCTATATTACGAATATCTGATCCACTATGACGAATTAAGTGATTTTGTACATTTATTTTTTTAGAAATTATATCTGATAATTGTCTGGGGATACCTTGTGCGATACAGAAAAAATCGGCATTATCGATAAGGCTATTAATTTCATCAATTTGTTCTTTTTTCGTCATTTCAGACAAAACGATGTCTGTATTATATCCGAATGGATGATAGTTCTCAGTAATACTTCTAGCCGTATGATTAGTATATTCGTTTACAGCTTTTGACATAAGATATTGAGCGCCACCCCAATCATTTGGTGATAAAAACAAAATATTCATAGTGTTATACCTGCTATCTATTAACAACTTCTGTTGATCCTACAGTTTTCGTACCCCATTGTTCACAGGCTGAACAAATTTCATCAGGATAATTATCCCTGATTTGCTGATATCCATCCCCATTCCAGACTTCTTGGATTGAATTATCTCGAACGTTCATAGGTTTGTCTGTCATCCAATTATGGCAACATCTTGATACATTACCTGTATAGTCTATTGTAATATCTGTTACCAATTTTGGACAGAACCTACGATTTTCTCTTCCACCGATTGATCCCAGTTGACCATTCGATGAATGCTTATCGTATATCCGGATAACATCTACATATTTTCTCATATCTTGTATCTTTGATTCTGTAGTTTCTCCCTTGACAACGGATATCTGGATCCGAGGTTTGCTGTTTTTTCGATACTTATTAAGAAGTTTAACAGCCTTTACGGCATCTTCCGTATGATAACTAATAGATACAAAATCAAACAATAAAACCATATCAAGATATTTTTCAACTAAGATACCATTAGTGGCAAACTGTATTTCTTTAAACTTATGGATAGTATATGCCAACATCGGTTTGACCATTGGATGGAGCAGACTTTCTCCCCGCCAAAACGGAACAAGCGTAATGTTTTTATGGGCTATTTCATCAATGATCTGTTTCCATAGATAAAAATTCATAAAACCGACCGGATCTGTCATAAATCTTCGAGGACAAACTGAACAGTTTAAATTGCATGCATTTGTAATTTCTATGGTAACACGACTTGGAAACATAGTAGTTGTATCTTTCATGGTAATTTTAAACCTTTGAACAAATTAAAAATGTTTTCTTTGTTAATCCTTAGCCAATCTTGCTTCGTTATTTCTAGCTTTAATTATTTGGTTCTGGGCCTTTCTTACACGATACTGGGCTGCAGCCTCTGAACATCCCATAACAAGACCAATTTGGTTGTAAGTGATTCCACTGATTCTTAACAATAGAGCCCTGAAACTATCTTCATGAATAACTACCCTATTTGCAGAGAACACCCTTTGTTTTTGTTTTGCCATATGTTATTTACTCTTTTGAGAAAACTTAACAATCCTATTTCCGTTAATGATATAATCGTATAACCAAATATATTGATCAACAGCCTTAATCGGATCGCAATTTTGCCTAACCCACATTCTACCTTTCTTTCCAATTGATAAAATTTCACTACGATTTTCAAGGAAATACACGATTACGTCTTTGAGTGTTTTTTCCGTAACCGAAACAACAGGATTGTCCGGATAACAACTCATAACCAGATTGCTGACGGAACACAGGACAACCTGTTCCATTGCCATAGATTCGATAGCAGACAATGCAAAACGGCCAACAGATATTTGATCAAACAACATATGTGCTTGTTGTTTTTGTACGAGGCATTCCTCGTTTGAAAGGCCTTCAAGTAGGATGAGTTCAATCGGATAATCTTTTTGCAAATCATCTATTATCGATAGAAACAAATCTGTTTTTTTGAAAGCTCTGTTTGTAGGTGAGTGAACTATTTTGATAGGTGTGTTAGAATCTAAAATGTTTGAAAATGATATTTCATGCCATGGACAAACTTTGTCCACATCAAACATATCTGGGAAGTGATAAAACATAGGACCTGCATCTTCGAGCATTGTTGCATCTACCCAACTAATACCTTTAATTCCGGTCTGTTCATGCATATTTTTGATTTGAGGGCGATTATTCCTGAGATACGATCCATAATATTGAATGACACAATTCTTGGAATTCAAAATATTTTCAAATTTAACATCTCCAAAATTAATAGGTTGCCGTCCAATATGAAAAAAATCACCTTTTTTGACAACATCCTGTGCTGCTTTAATTGCTTTAGGATCTGCAATCTTTGTAGTCGCATCTTTGACTAAAACGATATCTGTGTCATAGTTTAGATAATCCCCAACAATAATAATACACCTGGCTTTATGAATCGTATATTCATTAATTAACCTGGCAAGCATTGTTAAATTACCTGCAATATCATAATCACTGCATATAACAATATTCATAGGGTGCATATCTAATTTTTACCTTTCAAATGTTTTATATTTTTCTCTCTTAAATAATTGCGGATTGTTGTTTCGCTGACACCCAATACCCTATGCATTTTTTTTATAGTCATTTTATTGATTTGTTCTTTTGATAAAGTACGACAAAGATCTCGTTTAGGTGTTCTTATATTATTGGCACCACCATGTTTATGTGATCTTTTTATGTTATAGCCATCCAAGCGGCGGTATATATATATCCTGGAAACACCTAGTTGGTTTGCTATTTGACTTGCGGTAAATTTTTTTATCAAAGTAGACAACATTTCTTGTTCGCTTTGAAAATTAGTATTGTACATATTGTTATACATAACAATATATTCTTCCCAGTTAATTATAGTTGGATATTTGTTTTCCCTCGATACCATTTAACCATTACTTTTTTTATCAAGTTGGGTCATTAGCTTGATGAGTCCCTATATGTCTTAGTTGTGAACACAACGTAACGGCAGGTAGTACTTCATCTATGCCAAATCCATTACCATCTATAATTTTTTGGTAACTAAGAGTATGGAGATCTTTAAAACCTTTAGACAACTCAAATTCTTTTCCGTTTAGGGTTAATAAACGTTTCGGAAGATAATTTTTTTCGATGCTCAATATAACCTTTATTACAAACATACCGATTCTGAATTGTCCTATGGCTTTTCTTGGTTCTGTATACCATGATAAGACAGAACAAGAACCACCAAATAACCATAGTAGCAAATCAAACAAATGAATCCCTATATTGGTAGCAATTCCACCTGATTTTTCTATATTTGTTTTCCATGAATAATCGTACCAACAACCACGTGGCGTATAATATTCAAGTGATGCTACTTTTGCCAAACAATCAATATTGTCTGATATTTCTTGTTTTACCTGTAAAGCGGTTTCACTCAAACGAAGCTGTAAAATATTCCAAACTTTGCGACCACTTGATAATTCAAGCTCTTTTAATTTGTCTATATTCTTTGGATTTAGTGTTAGAGGCTTTTCACAAATGGCATTAGCCCCAATTCGTAATGCAAACCTGCAATGTGCGTTATGGAGATAATTAGGTGAACAAATCGAGACATAATCGATTTTTTGATCCGAACAAAATCTATCAAACCGTTCAAACTCACGAAAATATAAAGCATCTGGAAAATATGAATCAAGGATGCCTACATTGTCATGAGGATCTATGCAGGCAATCAATTCACCGCCTACATCTTTGATGGCTTTCATATGTCGTTTTGCGACAAATCCAGCAGCACCAATTAAAACAAATTTTTTCACTTAAATATCTCCTTACATTTTTTTATTTAAAGATGTGGTAGATGCATTTTTGAAATAAAATATCACCGTTTTTTTAAGGAATTCAGGAACCGTTATTTCTGCGTCTACCGCTGCTTTGCGTATTAGCTTATGCAGATCCATCGGCACATTTTTCCATAAAATTGATTTCGTGTGAGTCATGATTTAATCACCCATAGCGTAAATTTGAAGTCACTTTATACGCTATGAGTGATTTTGTCAAGCACTTTTTTAAGATTGTAAGAATTCTTAGAAGTGTAAAGTGGTAGGGATTATGCAGCTTTTTTCATTTTGATAATTCGTTTGGCTTGACCATCTTCGCTTAGACCTGAAAGGTCACCAATATCTTCACCAATTGTCTTAACAGCATATGCAAAATCTTCAGCAACTACCGCCGAAGACTTTAACTCTTTTGCAGTAACTTCGTTCATAACATCTTTTAGTTCTTCGACTTTTTCTTTGATTTCGTCGATATCAAATAATGACGCAATAGCCTCATATTCATCGATAAGCTTAAACGGTTTCTTCAGTGTAGCCGATGTAATTTTTCCGGAACCATCAATGATACGAGATGAAATTTCTTTACAATTTTCAATGATTGCATTTTGCGCGTCTTTGATATAGACCTCTTTCAACTCTTCAATGCTTTTTTTGTAATCATTAACACACTCATTTTTGATATCAATTAATTCATCAGGGTCGGCCTGATTAACTTTTGTAGTACCGATTTCAAACACAACGACCTTTATCTTGAAAGCTTTTCGGATTTTTTCAGGTGTCGGCCAATCAGCGTTTCTCAGCTCCGGATACAACATTTCCCGTTCTTTACGGATATTGTCATATTCTCCAAGAAAGTTTTCAACATTTTGTTTCATTTCATCGATATATCCATCTACACCTACTTTAGTCATAGCAAGATTTTTATTAGGAATTGCTCGAACACCACGAAGGATAAACGGTTTTCCCATTTTTTTCAGAAAACCTGTAAGTTTAGTCCTGGGGCGATTTAATATGACCCTTTGTTCATAAGGTAACATCTCCTTAGTTCCAAGTTTAAAAATAGATGATATCTCATCCTCTGTTTTCCCTATATCTTCAGGCCTAAGCTTGTCCTTTCCAGACCAACCAGATGAAGATATGGCCCAAAGTGTGCAATTTTCCATTAAGGTTTGTTCGGTATTTATTTCTGGCATATTATTTCTCCTTTCCTTTTCTGTATAATATTTATAATTTAAGTCTTATTTTTGATTTTAGACATCATTTTTTCAAGATCATTTAATACACCCATTTTTTCCTGTATTTGATTAACTAATGAATCTTTTGTTTTAATGTTTTGAAACATTTGCAAACCAACATCTGACAACCATTCAGAAGCAACTTCACCAACCGATGTATCAGTGTCTCTTGCGCAACCATAAAGGATTTTCCAGACAAGTCTTGGGATGGATATATAAACCGGGATAGTATCTTCATATAAAAAATCACTTTCATCGACTGTGATTTGAAAATTAACTTTTGTTGTTGGTTTCATAAACCGTTTCATAAAATCTTGCTGTGTATACTTATGGCTTTTAACCTTTAACTTTTTAAGATCTTCCATAAATGTCCTTTCAAGAAAAAGTAAAAAAAATATATATCTTATTTACAAAACAACAGATAAAAAAAATAAAAAAATAAGTCTGTTAAATCTAAGCAAATTCGCCAAGGCTTGGTTTGGTTTTCCATCCTTTGTTTACCTTACGCATAGCAGTTACATGCTGAAGTTCCTCTTGTTGTTCTTCACTGGCCCAAACACAAATACTTTTAGCCTTGCTTCGAATTTTGCTAATCTGTTTTCCAATAGCCTCATTTGATGGAATAAGATATTTTCTAGCTTTGTCTACATCGCAGTTCAACATAGCCATATTTCTTGCAAGCTTCGCGATGTCAGCACCGGAAAATCCAGTAAAATCGTAACCATTGGGAATTTTTACTTCATATTGTTTACTCCAAATTTTAGCAATGTCTTCAGCCTCTTTCTGGCTTGGCAAATCTACAAAGAATATGATATCCATTCTTCGAACAAGTGCTCCACCAGTAACATGCACAAAATCATCAAGGTTGTTTAAGGTTAGATAATAAAACGGTTTAATCTTTTTTTCTTCTCTTTTGTCCCATTCGATTAAAAATGTTTGAACAATTCGTTGTCCAACACCACTGTCAAGGTCGCCTGATCCGCTACCTGAAATACATTTGTCAAACTCATCCAAGATAACAAATGGATTTCCCATGGCATTAACAATTTTGAACATCTCTGAAAGGCGTTTTTCAGCATCTCCTTGGTATTGGCCTCTAACCCCATTGAGGTTGGCAAACAAACATGCTAAATTCATTTCGTTGGCAATAACTTTACCTGCCAGTGTTTTCCCACATCCTGGAACACCGTATGTTGCAACAGCCATAGACAACGGATCGTTAATAGTATCCTTAAGCCATTTAAGAACTTTTTCATTTCCGGCGATATGCTCACTAGTTTCTTTTGGAGTAATATATGTTAAAATAGATGAGCTATTTAACTTCGATGCCTTTTCATTTAGAATGATTTTATTTTCAATTTCTGCTTTTTCCGCCAAGCTGTAACCGATTGCATTTTTTGCACCTTCTTCTGTTAGGCCTAACATCGATTTCACAACTGTTTCTGAATCTTCTGGGACATCTATATTATTGTCCTTACACATAATCCTTAATATATTTTTTAACTCTTTAGTGTTAGGCATATCAAATTCAATCGGTTTGATATCATTTGAGAGTGCAAACGGAATAAATTGCTTAGCAGACAAAAACACAACCATTTGTTCCGATTTAATTAATTGCTCCTTAATATTGATAGCACTTCTAACGACCTCAACTTTTTCAAAGAATTCGTGGAAATCATGCATAAAAATGATAGAAGATACTGGCATAAGCTTCAAAACATTAAATGCTACAACAGGATCTTGGACCTTTTCAGCATTAGGTGGAGCTGGAATCTGAAGATTAATGGAAGAAATTTCACCGGTTTCTAGGTAATCAGCAAAGCCGTTGATAGCAACATTATACCAAACCCATTCTTTTTTATCACCATTCGGATTTTGAATCGTTCGAAATCCTTCAACAATATCCCATCTAAAAAAATGAATTTCTTTACTGATCTTTTCCCTGTAAAATCTGATACACCGTTCTTCTTCTGTAGTAGAACAATATAAGAACGGGTATCTTGCTGCATGATATGATTCCATGATCTCCTCCTGACAAATTTATTTAGTTTTTAAAAAAAACAGATAAAAAAAATATACCCATTCTACTTTTTTAATATTTTATTGGCGACATCCACACCGCTATTATATACCGTAACCCATGCATAATTTCTTTCATTGATCCTGTTAAATGATCGTTTGTAAACAAAGACCTCGTAAAAACCCAAGACAAATGCAAAGAATAAACTATTTTGAATTTGATAGAATATCTTACTCATTGTTTTTTCTCTTTCGATAATCTGTACCATTAAAGTAAATTACATCTGTCATATCGGCAAGACGTGATGCTGTTCGTTCATCAATCTTCTGAGCAATTTCCATGAGACTAAGATTTGTAGTTATAATTACTGGGGATAGATTGTTATCGCGTTCACTAATAATATAGTTGACAATTTGACGATTCCATTCAGTGGTTTTCTCTATTCCAAAATCGTCTAATACTAGAAAAGGATGTGTTGCATATTCTTTAAGGTAATATTCCTCTGTTTCATGTTTATTAGCTCCATTGCTAAATGCACGTCTAATTTTCAAGAAGAGGTCAGGCATCGAAGTAAACAACCCTTGATTACCTTTTAGAATATTTTCTCTTAATATTGAAACAGCAAGATGTGTTTTCCCAGTTCCGCATGGCCCATAGAGATATAGTCCCTTATCGAAATACTCTTTAAGCGTATAATTATAGCAAAAATCAACATTTGATCTATTACCTCTATAAACTTGAAAGTTTGCAAAAGAGCATGCCAAATACTTTATTGGAACCCCTGCCTTTTTAAGATATTTTTCAGTATTTATTCGAATATCGTTTATGTGATCACACCTACTGCAGCATTTTGTTTCATTATTGTAATTAATAAACTGCCATTTTTTATCGGTTGGATTCCACTCGCTTGAAATAACTTTTCGGCATTGTTTACATAATATATCTGATGGTTGTAAACCTCTAGTTCCTTGTTGTTTTTCTTTAATTCTATCTACAATTCGACGATAATATGTGCTTTGTCCATCTTTATTTGGTTTTGATACAGGTAGACTCCTTTTGATTAATGATATGCTTGGTTTATTAATTAAATTTCGGTAAAAATATAATTCATTCATGAATAAACCTTATCTTTAAGTGGATTAGAGTCTAAAATATCTTCAGGCGTCCATCCGTTTTGATGAAAAAATTTCCTAACTGCCTCACACTTTACCATAACTAATGTCTTTTTTTCTGATGCGATATAAACAATGTTTTCTGCATAAAGATCAACACCATTCATGCCTGTAAGCAATGTAATAACCTGCTCTTTCTTTTTGCTTTTTAGTTTCAATACAAATCTTGGATCAAGTGGTATATCTTCTATTGCATAGTTCATCTCAGCGTTAACACATACTGTAGCTAAATCTTTTAATTTAAAACTCATTGAATTTAAGCTCCTTTGACTAGTTTGTAGCTGATTTAAGTGTTTTTTGTTTATTTCGTTCACCTTCATTAATTTTATAGATTATTGACCGATACAGGATTTCAACAGATTCCCTGTCTAAAAGATTTAATCTGTCTGGGTCCTTCCAGTCAATAGATTTATTAGTTAAAAGCTGTTGATAGAATTCATCACCAACTTGAAACCTGAAGACATTATTTATCATCGCAACCATAGAAGCCTGCGTATCCTGATCTGTGTAAGATCGCAATGTCCTATAAAAAGCAGTCTTATCATGATCTTCAATTATATCATTTACGGAATTGAAATTATATATTTTAAGCGTTGCATCGAATACCCCAGGACTGACAATTTTCTGAAGATCAGCGATTGCATCTTGAAATTTCAAGTTTTTCTGCTTTGCTGAAGTTAATACATGAACATTGTTCGGAGGATTTTTAGGTTGTAATTCGCTTTTTGTGTTATCAGTAAAATATTCACGCATTTGTGCGATATATTTATTGTCGTCAAACTTTCCCATGAAAACATCTGCATTGAATCCAAGTTTCGAAATTTCTTTAGTAAACGCATCAGTTCGAACCTTTTTTACGCAGTCTTCATCTATGCCATTTTTATCCTTTATTCGAGCAGCGGATGCCATGGGAATTTCAAAACGATTATTGTCTCGTTTATACCATAATATTGCAGAATAGAACAATAAATTTATATTATCAAGAAATTGATATTGTTCATGATCAATTCCCCATGATATACCGTACATGCCAAATTCTTTTGTTACGTTTTTTAATTGAACCTGGGCATCAATTGCTGTAAATTTACGACTTCCATACTCTACTTTCTTTGTTGTATTAGGATCCGTTTTTTCGACTTTATTCCAAAACGCGATATTTTGGGCATTTTTATCTGTTTCATCTAATGGCATTTTCCTGCTCCTTTCTTTTGTGATACCTATGCTACTTTTTTCATAACATATTTTTCTCTGGCACGTAGATCCATTTGCCTACAGCTATCTGATACCTCACAGTATTGTTTACATCTTTGACCATTCCATGATTCCCAGGCATTGCATTCTCTGACCCAATTATCCCTAAATGCCTGATCAACTTCTGCCTGAAGTTTATTGTAAAAATTTAAAACTTCTTCATCAGGCAAGATAGGGATAGGAATGATATAAAGATTTTTATCAATACCACGACTTTTGGCTATGTATGTATTACCATCTCTGACAACTGCCTGAACCTGGATTCTGGATATCTTAAAACCTATCCTTTCGAAAAAGATCCTGTATCTATTGAGCTGTAACGATACTTCTTTTAAATCGGCTTTTTCAGGATTACATTCATATCGTGACAACATCTTGGGTTTGCCCTTGTTCTTGCCTGTTTTGAGTAAAACTGGTTTATTGTTGATGTCTAACATCGGCCTTTGTGTTTTAACAATGCCAAGACTGGATGCAACCTTAAAACTACCCCATGTTTTATAGTCTGTTAGTATGTATTTATCGTTGCTTGCTTCGTCTAATTCGAGTACATCTGCAATACCACGCATTTGTTCATCACTAAGTTTTTCTTCTGACAAAACATTATGTGTATACTGGTGGATTGAAAGCTTTTCGTGTGTAGACGTACCAAAGGCTGCAAAAGTTCGATCGTTTGGATCAATTGCGTAATCCGTTGTTGCTTTAAGGTACAACAATCGAGGACCAGTGCCTGCTGCTGATGGTGAAACACCATTCCATTTGCGATCATAACCTATAAGCCTGAGATACGGCAAAGTTGCACAACGCTCAATCATTTGACATCCATTAGGCTTCAAGCAGTCATTGATCGGAATTTGATGCTTTTCGTCTTGCCAGACAAAATTCTTAGCACGATAACTGGCTTTATACCATCCAGGTTGACATATAAACCATTTTGCTGGCATGTTAATTCTCCACTAAAGATATTTACAATTTCTATTGTTAATAATAAATTCATAAAAAAACAGATGAAAAAATGAACAGACAAACTTTTATTCATTTTTGTTTGGTTTATCACATTCAACAACTTCATAATGATTTTCAGGATGCATCTCGCACATTTGATCGTATTCAATATTTGCTTCATGTAGATTTTTGAAAATATCAGGTTCATCAGGTTCAACAGGAATATAGCAATCTAATCGATAAAACATTTTTTATACCTCTTTTATATTATAAATATATCAACAACACTGGGCCGAATACCTGTCAAAATAATTACTTTATTTAGCTCTAAGCTGGCATATTGATTGTTATTTTTTTCCATCCAGGCTTACTTTTCAACGTTTCTTTTGTCCATGTTCGGTTTTTGGATTTACATGTTAATTCTGTTTTTGCAATTCCATATGCCTGTTTCAAGAGACCACCGCTCTCACCAACCTTTTCGTTCAATCGACCACCTTTCCAGAAATCGTATAACAATTTCCATTTATTGTTCTTTTTAACAACACCTATTTCATAACTATATCCGGGAATATGGATTGCGTGGGAACAATGACCCATATCCTCCTCTGTAAATCCTTCGGGTAATGGGTAATCACCAACATAACTACCAAACCATCCGAAATGTTTTTGTCCTTGTCGAAACTCCCATTTTTGATTTTTGCACATATGTTTGAGAGCATCGATATCGTAATTTTCATTTGGATCTATTGTCATCACATGGCTCATCGGGCTCCTCCATTTTGTATTATTAATATTTTATGGTTTATCTGCGTTAGATGATTTTGCCCTATTTTTTTTATCCACATAGCATAGAAGCATTAACTCCGAATTTAGCTGCTTTTTGATTGGCTTCAGCGTTTCTCATGAACCATTCAATTTTATGTTTTGTATCTTTTTCAGTTCCAAGAGCCTCAGCTAAAAACTTTGTTGCATCCTCGCAACTCTTCCCTTTATATCCATGAGCTTCTATCTGAATTTGGCCTTCTGGACCAAACATTACAGTAATTTTTTTCATATTCCCTCCCGTTATAATATTTGATTATAGTTAAAGCATAATTATTTACCTTTCTTCTCAGATTCATTTTTAATCTGTGGATAACGATGAATCTGTGTTTTATGCAGACGTTTAATTTTGCCATTGGCAATTTGGATTTTGATGTAATTTTTGTATTTACCTTTTGGAATGATGGTATACTTGACAAAATATATCCACCTGTCTCCATCCCAAGCAAACCCTGGTTCTATTTTTTGCTTTTTTTTTCTCATCCCTCTCCCTTGTTAATAAATAAACAGTTGAAGAATCACAGAAAAACAAATAAAAAAATCAAAAATCAGAAAAGCGAAAGTTGAGCAACAACTGGTCTTTTTGCCTCCGTTATCATTTTGTCCAACTCGTCTTGCGTAACTTCGACATGTGTAACTTTCTTTTTTCGTTTACCTACATACTCAGTAAATCTGACCTTGACGATACAATTTCCAATCTGTTCCATGCTAGATTCCATTTTAAGGACTTTATCTTCATTTGGAATCTCACAATTTTCAATATTTAGAGTGTTTCCTGTTTGACATACCGGTTTTCCATTTATTTCACCATTGCTCAACAATTGCTCTGACTTAACTTCGCTTTTTCGATAACTAATCCATAAATCTTTTAGTGATCCATCTTTATATTTAACGTTTTCAATAAGCATTTTTGCAAGTTCTTTAGCGAGGTTATTCCCTCCGATATTTGCCATAGCATTTAAACCTTGATCGCTAAGATCTCCCTCAACGCTCATACTTGACATTAATTTATTTGCCATGAGTTGCAATAATTTTGACTGCATAGTCCCAGTATAAACAAAAAAGTATACGTGGACCGGATTTTTCTGTGGAATACGCCAAGACCTTCTTGATGCTTGTCGTAAAGTATAAGTACTTAGTGGAATTTGGTAAAAAATAATGGTAGGGAAATCCATAAGATCCATGCCGACTTCAACCTTGCGAGGATTAGTTAAAACTACATCAACACCTTGATTCACCCACCCTTGAATGATTTCAGCTCGTTTTTCTGTGTTACCACTTTTCAAAACCTTAATTCTAACCCCTTTTTCTTCGAGGATTTCAATTAATCGATCACTAATATCGGTTTCGCCCGAACTTTCATAATAAAGAAGAACCCTGCGACCGATTTGTTTTTCATTTAAAACAATTTCTGCAAGTTGTTCTTCTTTTGGCATAATACCATCCACTGGTTTCCCGGTTGCAACCACCTCATTAGTATATGGATGAGTAACAATAATACCATTTTGGATACGTTCTGTATATGTAAGAAGAGAATTTATATAGCTCCCTAATAAAGAATTGTCTCCTGTCGCCAAAGCATTAAGTAACGCTTTTTTAAGTTCATCCTCAAAATTTTTGTATGCTTTTGCCATCATCGGATCCATTTCTAATTCGATGATTTTTTCGTCATACGTTTGAAGACTGTTTATACAATCTGAAAGCTGCATAAATACGCAGTGCGGTAACAGCATATTGGTGATCATTACAGGATTAATACCGGGTTTTTCTTTAATATACGTTCTTTTCTTTGACTGAACAACAAGGCCATCTTCCTGCTCTGCAAGTTTGATTTTCTCCAATGTACCGTAACGCTCAATGAATTTTCTTGGGGAACCCCATTTGTTGCCGTCCTGATTCATTACCTTTGGATGTGTTCTGTATAGTAAATTGTAGACATCTGATGCATAACCACCAACAAGTGTTCCTGTAAGACAAAGAGTATATTTACAGGCCGATGCCAAAGCACCAAATGCGTATCCTTGCCCTGAATGATTTTTGAATTGATGAACTTCATCTGCGATTAGTAAGTCAAAAAATCCATTCATACGATTATTGATAAATTTTGCAGGAATAACACGCCTAAAGCCTGGCTTGGAATTATCAGGTTGCCACAGTTGCTCACCACATCTGACACATCTGTATTTTCGTTTAAATCGTTTTTGTTTATTACGCTGCCATATGTCAACAGGTACATCATCTTGGTCCAAAACAATTTTGTTGCATCTCGGACAATGCCATGTTTGAAAACCATGCTTATTTACCTTAATGACTGCAGCAGGCCGCCATGGGGCACCTATCTTAGCCCTTTCCCGACCAATGACATAAAACTCAAGGGTCGTGGGTTGCTTTGTTTTTGATATCCGAATCAATTCTTTTGTGACATTTTTGGTGTTTAAATTGACAACTTTTACATTCGAGATAGTCTCACGGATTTCTGTAATCCACTTTTTTACAATTGTTGGCGGACATAAAACCAATACCCTTTTTACACCCATAGTACGATTCATTAACTTTGCAACACCGATAGACATTATAGTTTTACCGGTTCCACATTCTGCAACCATATACAAACCATGATTGTTTATTGAAAATGACTTGTAACATGCTTTTATGATTTCAGCCTGTGGAGGAAAAGGTCGTTTTTTCATCTGACTGATTTGGATGTCGAGTTCCGGATCATTATCTTTCAATGGATCATGAACAACTTTAAGCGTTTTTACAACTTTGTTAGCCAAACTTTCGCCATAATCAACCAAAAACTCTTTGAGTGCCAATTCCGGCATAACAATAACTCCTAATGGAAATAAATTTCACCTTCAAAATTGTCCGTTTTAATCATTTCTGTCAACGTGGAGATAAATTGTTTGAAATTCAAATATTCTTCAGGAATAGATGTTTCATTCAATTTAATAAAATCATCGGAATAGATAACGAATGAAGAATCATGTGGATTTACGTCTATATCAATCTCTTTTGAATCAAGAAATTTTCTAAGTTTTTCTGTGATAACATAATGAGGTAAATAAACATCTAAAGTTGTTTTATATGATGTTTTAAAATCTATTTTGGTACAAAGATGAATTTCGGCGATATGTTTATGCATTAGATTTAGATCTTCTTGTGTAGCTGTTACTTTAAGCCATTTTTCAAATTTTGAAGATGTAAAAATATCATATTCACCGGTGTGAGGAAGACAATCACGCCACATTCCAAGCAAAACACCTTTTTGGGATTCAGATAATGTTTCTATACCATTTTTTATTAACAGATAAGATATGTTATACATAGTAATTCTCCTCCTTTATTTATTTTCATTCAATATAGTTTTTTGCTTTAGTTCTTTGTGCAATACTAATTTTTATATCCGGATCAAGATCAGCAAAATTATATTCAATGCCGTCCTTATAAACCCGAGCCTTAATACAACATCCGACATTAAACCCCATTACCTCTTCAACAACTTTTTTATCTATTCGGGCCTGTTCGATAAAATATTTCGATAAACCACAAATAGCCTTGTTTCCTTCGAAGTAAAGACCTGGGCATAACTTATATTTGTCAATATCGTAAATTTTCATCCCAACTGGACAAGTTTCGACTAAGCAACACATCCCACATCGACAACATTTTTGTGGATATTTCTGGTTATGTGATGTTGGTTTTTCTTTTGAAACATTGTATGAATTCGGTGCTATTTGCATGAATCTTATCTGTGATAATTTCATTGAGTCTTCCATCGTTAAATCTAACAATGTATCCATGGACATCTCCTATTATAGTATCTAAAGGTGATAAAAAATCATCGTCATGCTTAAATATATTCCATAATGGAACAGCCCAACTGGAATCAAGTGGGAGTTCGGTGTTTTGCATATAATAAGATAAAAATAGATTTGCTACGTCCGATTCTTCTGTTATTTCATTTGATATTTTGATAAAAAAACACGATTTATCACTTATTTCATCTTTATTCTGTTGTTCAACAATATATTTAGGATAAATAATAGACTGAAACAATCCTGAAGGAAGTTTTTTATGCTGGAAAGTGTAATTAAAATACCCTTTGTAAAGTTCATAAGTTTTGTTATCGTTTTTTTTGATCCAGACCATAGATCTTTGTATGAATTTGGCAACTATTGCTTTCACAGCAACCTGGAACCCGGCAATAGCAATAAAATACACAATTCCATCGTATGGGTTTAAAACACAATGTGTGCAATATGCATTTATATCAGATGAAATCACTTTGCATATTTCATTATTTTCCATCATAAGACACCTTTTAAATATTGTTTACTAAAAAATGTTTAAAAATATTTGCAGTATCTTTTTTTATCTTACTTAAATCACCATTGTCTGAGAAGCTATAATATTTATCATTACCTATAATAATATGATCAAATAACTGAGCATCTACAATTTTTCCTGCTACAAAAATTGTTCTTGTAGTTTCGATATCTTCATGTGATGGTTCTACATCGCCTGAAGGATGGTTATGTGTGAGAACAAATGCAGCTGCTTTAGCAGCTAATATCTTTTTTATGATTTCTCTCATGTGGATAATACTCCTCATGAGTGTTCCAGATGACAAAATTTCTATTGCAAGTATTTGATTCGCTGAATTTAGAAAAATCGCATACATTTTTTCCACATCATCCTCTTGTGCAAAAATTGGTTTCATAATTGAAAAAACCATTTTAGAGCATGAGATTTTTTTCCCAGGAACAGATTCTTTAATCATTTCTGCAATTTCCCCAGATCGCAATTTTTTCCAAAAACTTGTTTGGTCGTATGTTATTGAATCCATTCTAATACTCCTGTGTAAATATATTCTTTATTCGATTGTCAATAATTCACCTTCTTGGTTGTAAGCATTTACTCGAATTTTGACTCTATGAGTTTCAACTGTTTTAGCATTTTCACCTATGCCAGTTGTTTGAGTATCTATAACTTTTCGAGTAGAGCCCCTAACAAGTAATGGATTTTCGCCGTTTTTGTCTGTAACAACTCCATTCATCAAACCACTAGCCAGTGCTTGAGCTAAATGTCCATATTTCATGGGCATAATTGGTCTTGTATTTACCTTATCAATTGTTTTCATGTTAAATTTGTTAACAAAATCTTCAATTAATCCATATTGTTTTATTTCATTAACAAGTTCGTTTGGATTAATTACGGTTGTGGAAAATAATATTTTTAATTTTCTTTGTTTATTTGATAAAATAGGAATATCATAATTGTTGTTTAACCACGATGTAATGATATTTGGTGTAACCACTTCGTTTCGGCCACACTTAATTAAATATTGTTCAGATGATAAATTTCTTTCGATTTTTTGTTTAAGCTTTGCAAAAATTACAACCTGTTTAAAACGATCATACAAGTCTGATGGAAACTGAAAAATTTTAATATTTTTGAAATTGTGAGAAAGAATACGTGCAATTCTTACAGAAATACGTACCCGTGGAATAATATAGACCAATATTCCATCTGGTTTTAAATATCGGATTGAATCCTTAAGAAACGAAAGTTCGTAACGTTTAGATTGTTGGATATCCATGTCTAAAGACATTGTTTGATCATCGTAAGGCGGATTTAGATACAAAAGATTAAATACACGATTGCTAATTCGAGTTTTCTTGTAATCCGTAATTAAACAATGATCAATTATCTTTTTGGCGAGTTTACCGCGTTCAGGGCTAATTTCAATACCATAAGTCTCAATTTTCGCTATTGTTTTATCACGCAATAATTTTGCTATATATGCTAATGGCTCACCATCTCCTACACATGGGTCTATTACCCGAATTAATCCATTAGAATCATTGAATTGACACTTAAGATATTTAGATATGGCTTCATATATCGGTTTTGGTGTAGGATAAAAACCAGCTTTTGCTTGTGCTGCAAGCCTCATTATATGCACCTATTTTAATGACTATTTTTTTTATTGGG
>JGI10211J14876_10000191_pt1 | contig 25150 bp, 26 predicted proteins | sample Etolagsediment_FD_14876 | JGI IMG/M metagenome (IMG submission 14876)
TTATTGTTATTGTTATTGTTATTATTATTGTTGTTGTTATTGTTAGGTTTATTAATTTTTCTTTTATTAGAATTATTTATAACATTGTTATTAGATTTTTTAGGTATTAGATTGGTATTCATACCATTGTTATTAGATTTTTTAGGTGTTTTATTACCAGTGTTAATTGGTTTATTGATGACAACATTATTTTTTTTAATTGTTTTTTTTTCTTCATTATTCAACATTTTCTTCTCTTTTAAACGAATTGACCTCACATATTCAAAATCTTTTGTTAAAAGTTTATGTCTTTTGGGCTCACCTTTTGCATAATTACGAATTAAACCAATATGACGCTGTACTTTTAACGCACCATATTGTTCAATGGCTTTATCAAGTGCTTTTTTGCGTTCTTTAAATGAATTACTTTCTTTGTAGCCTTGATTTGTTAGAAAACCTTTATTTTCTACTTTAGGTAATACTTTTTTAGGTTTAATTGCTTTACCAGGTTTTCCCATATCTTTTGTACATGTTTGTTTAATGTATTTTCCTTTGATATGACTTCCGTTTTTTTTGTTGTAAGTTTTGCGATAATAACCATCTCTTACAATTTGGTTTATTCTACATTCAGGTTTTGAAGGCATTATATTATTTAAAAAGAAAATATTTATTTAAAAATAGTGTTTAATTATAATATAAAATGAACCATCAAGATCTAAATACTATCATTATTGGAAAACCTAAAAAAATATCAGGAGAACGAAATATAATACCAAGAAATAATGGTCCATATTTACATTCCATTAAAATAGAAAATGAAACAGAAAATTTTCATATTAAAAAAGTTCCTAAAACATTGGTTCAAGAAATAATCAATGCACGTAATTTTTAAAAAAATAACGCAAAAAGATTTAGCTATTCGATTAAATGTTACAAAAGATATTATTAATAATATTGAAAATGGAAAAACAAAACAAATAATAAATAAAATCCAAAATATAATAGGTATTAAGTTTAATAATAAAAACAAATAATTTATATATGAATTTAATTAATCATTTTTTGAATTTTACTTATAAAAAAATTTTCTAAATCATCTAAAGAAATACTTTCATATATAGCATGACCAAAAACACTGTATTCACATTTTATATTTTCCATTGAAAAATCATTACATAGTGTAGGGTTATTTTCTAATAAACTTTCTTGGTACAGGTATTTTGAAAAATAAACATCTTCTGGTGTTTTTTCATCGTTTAATTTATAAAAATATTTATTGCATATATATGACATTAATTTAATGTTTCTTAGACTTGTCCCTCCATTACCATTGAAAATACCTTTATTTTGTTGAATATGAAATGGCCATTGTGCGCCTAAATAATTATATTTAAAAAACGAATGATCAAATTTTTTAAAAGCACATGAATCATATTGAAAAATAAGTAGATAATCTTCTGAAAACAAATTCCAAAAGTCTGCATTTTTTAAATAAGAACTATAGTTTTCTATTCCTAAAAAGGGTTTCACATTAATATATTTAAATTCTATGTTTAATTGATCACATACTTTTTTATAAGAATTATAATGTTTTTTTTGACTTATAATATGTACATTCCATTGATTATTAATACTATATTTAAACATAATCAAAATAAAAATAAAAATATCATCAAAACGGTCATCTATAAATGCTAATGTATATTTTTTAGTACTATCATAATTAATTGAAAAATCAATTAAATTATTTAATTGGTAAAAATAATGCGCATTTTTATATAAAATATATTTCCAATATTGATATTTATCATATTGTCCGCAATAATACCAATGATAAATATAAAAATCATTATTATCATATTTTTCATTGATATCTAAATTTTGTTTATAGTAATTTTCATTAAAATGAGGGAATAATTTTAATACTTTTTTAATAGAAGGTATATTAAAGGAATCTTGAAAATTTAAATGTTCAAACTGTTTAAGCTTAATAAAATTGGAATTTTCTTTATTTATTTTATAATCATAATATTTATTATTTTTCACAATTTTAAAATGAATATTAAGTAATCTATGTTCTTTATTTTTAATTTCTAAATAATAATGATTATTTAAGTAAATAAAATTATAAATTAATGAAGATTGATGATTTAATAGATATATAAAAAATCCATTTGTATAAAAAAATGTATTTTTCATAATTATTATTTAATTTTATTTTTTAAATAATAATTGATTTAATTATGGAACTTATTATTTATATATACTATTCGAATTTAAAAGAGTTTAAAAAGAATAGTTACTATAAAATCATTACAAAAAGTAAAATAGGTGAAGGAAGTTATGGCTTTGTATATGANATTAATCCATCAGTTGTACTAAAAATATTTAAATATCAAACAATTATTAATAAAAATAGTCAAAAACTANTACCATATAAAAATGAAAACAGAGAGCTTGATTTTTTTATGAGTTATATAAAATATCATAGTAATCAAAAATCACCTATTATAAAAATAAAAGCAATTGGTTTAATTAAATCATCAAATATAAAACAAGCCGAATATAATGATCATTATTGTTTATTTTTACCTTATTGTGTACCTATTTCAAAATTATTATATCAATATAAGATGCCACTTATAAATTTAAATCATGGTAAATTATTAACACTTGAATTTATGAAAAAATTATTGGAAATAGAACTTTATTTAAATAATGAATTAAATATTACAAATTTAGATATAAAACTCAATAACTTTATGATTGAAAAAGATAAAGAATTAAAAATAGATAATATAATTGGAATTGATTTTGGATTAATAAAAAAAAGAAATAATGAAAAATATTTTTTTGAAACAAAATATTTTATTTGGCCGTATAAAAAAGAATTAGAATTAGATTATTTACCTTCTTATTCAGTTTGTATAAATGGGTTAATATTATTATTTGGTAAAAATGAAAATGTGTCACTAAATAACACAAAATATTATTTAGAACATTTAAAAGATGATAATGATTATTACAAAATATTTTATAATGGTTTATTACTTAAAATAAAAACAAAAGATTTATTTGAACTTATTAATAAATATATAAAAAAACACAATATTAAACATTAATTGAACCATAATTATCATATTGATTTATGATTAAGCTTTTTATAATATATAAAATAACAAATTAAGATAATAAATATAAATAAAAATCCCAATGAATAATTATGATTATCATAANNATCTNTTACTTTTTTGATTATTAAAAATTAATTTTTTATTACTATATTTTTTATCTAACAATTTTACACCTTTCCTGATTTAAGACGCAGATTCAATATCAAAATTCCAAAAGATCCATCCAGATGAATTATTTTCATAACCTTGAATCAATGATTGAAATAAATATTGCATATATAATTTTTCAATATCTGTTTCATGACTATTTGTAAAATCATTTGTTTGACTACTATTATTATTCAAATAAATAGGTATTGATATAGGACATCTACCGTCCACAGTAGGTTGGGATGACCCTGTTCCAAATGGACATTGATTGACTTTTTGAATGCATTTAATATTTATGTTATTTATTAAATAATAATTGAATAAATTTTTTTATGTATTTATAAAATAGATATGTCAAATATTAATTATACTCTAAAGAATACTAAAAAAGAATTATTAAATATTTTATCAAATTTAAAGAAAACAGAAATTGTTGATATGATTAATCAATATAATACAAATCAAAATAAATTAATAAAAGTAAAAAATAATAATAATTATGAACAACTAAATTATAAAATTATTAAAAAAAATCAAACTAAAAATACAACTAAAACTAAAAATAAAATTAAAAATAAAATTAAAAATAAAAATAATAAATCATCAATAGAAGTTGTGAAAAAAATTATTCATATTCCAGAACAATTAAATAAAATCGAATTTAAAAAATCAAAAGCAAATAATATTGAATATAAAAATATATAAAATATATAAAATATATAAAATATATAAAATATATAAGATAGTAAATAAATAATGTAAAAATTATTTATTTATTTTTATAATTTGAAAAGAGTTTTTTTTCAAATTATAAGTTTTATGTTTTATTTATAATTAATTATTTTTAATATTTTTATTTATTTTAATATTGTTTACTATTAAATGATAAGTGAATTAATAAAAAAAAAGATAAATAAAGCCATTGTTCGTATTGTTGCAGAATCAATAGAAATTAATCCTAATATTCCATTTCAAAAATTAACACCATCTAAAGGACAAGGTACAGGCTTTTTTATTGATAAAAAAGGTCATATTTTAACATGTGCTCATGTTATTAATGAATCAAGAAATGTTTTTATTGAGATACCCCATATATCAAGTTCTAAATATGAATGTGAAATTATATTTTTTGTACCAGAATTTGATATTGCTCTTTTAAAAATTAAGAATTATAAAAATACTGAATATTTAAATTTAGGTAATTCTGATAAACTTATAAGTAGTACTCAAGTTTTTGCGGTTGGATTTCCAAAATCAATTAGTTATTCAAGAGCTAATAATATGAAATATACACTTGGTATTGTAAGTGGTCATCAAGAAGGATTAATTCAAACAGACACAGCAATCAATCCTGGTAATTCAGGAGGTCCATTGTTTTTGAATGATAAAGTTATTGGTATCAATTCACAGAAAATGGTCGGTGGAAATGTGTCAAATATTGGTTATGCTGTGCCTATTAATTATTATCATAATGTAAAAAAAAATAAAAATATAGTAGTAGAAAGACCTTTATTAAATTGTATTATAAATAATATTGATGAACATATTATTAAAAAGATAACAAATAATAATAATGGTATTTATATTTCAAAAGTATTTAAACATTCAATATTTGAAGAAATAAAAGATGATTTTATATTAACAAAATTTGGTGATTATACAATAGATAATTTTGGTTTTAGTAGTAAACGTTGGTTAGATGAAAAAATTCATATATCTAATTTAATTAATTTTTATAAAAATGATGAAACAATTAGCATTGAATATATTAAAGATCAAAAGAAAATAAAAAAAAATATTAAATTAGAACCTAAAAAAAAATTAGTACCTTATTTATATTCAAATTTTGAGGAAATTGATTATTTAGTAGTTGGTGGAGGAATTTTTATGAACTTAAGTTTAAATAATATTATTTCGAATAAGAGATTACATAATAAAATCGATGAAGATAATATATTTGAAGAAAAACTAATAGTAAGTTTTATTTTACCCAATTCAATAATATCTGTTATAAATAATTTTGAAAATGGTGATATGATTTGTGAAGTGAATAATATAAAAGTAAATAATTTAAAAGAACTTAGAAAAGCACTTACTGAAAAATATATGATAAATAAAACAAGAGTAATTAAAATAGTCAATTCAAATCAAAAAACAATTATATTAGATTATAATGAAACATTAAAAATGAATAAATTATTGAAAAAAATATTTAATTTTAATAATAAAAATATAATTAGTAATTAGAATATAATGGTAAGACTTATTTTATTAAGACATGAAAAACGTGAAAATTATCCTGGTTTTTTTTCAAACTTGACAAATGATGGTCTAAAAGATGCGTTTAAATTATCTAAAAAGATCGACTCTCTACATATTGATATTATCTATTGTTCTCCTTTTATAAGAACATTGCAGACCATTTATCCTTATTGTTTTAAATATGATAAAAAAATAAATATAGAATATGCTCTTCATGAATATAAACATAATCCTTATTTTTTATTAGAACCAAATATTTATAATATTGAAGATATAAATAATCCTTATTTAGAATCAATTATTAAAAAAGAATATAAATCCATTGTTCAAACAAATGATTTTAATTATCTTTTTTTAGAAGATGAACCATATTTAAAAAATCGAATACAAAAATTTTTAAATCATTTAAAAAAAAATAAGAAATACAAGAATAAAAATATTCTTCTTGTGACACATAAAGGTGTTATTAATCAAATAAAAAAAATAATTAATAAAAATACAAATATGGATGATGATTTTCAGATGGGTTCTTATGAAATAATCAATTATTAATTTAAAAAACAGCAAATAAATTATCTCCAGCATAAGCACCTTGTAAATTAGAAGAACTATTTCTAAGGTCTGATGTTTCAGCAAATATTTTATCTAATTTACTTATTTTTTCTTCATTATTTTTTTGTGATTTATCTTGTGATTTATCTTGTGATTTATCTTGTGATTTATCTTGTGATTTATCTTGTGATTTATCTTTTTTAGATTTAATTTCTTCTGAAACTTTATTTTTACATAATTTGTTATCTTTTATGTATTTATCAACATCATCTTTATGAATATAATTAGATGAATCAGAATGTTCACTTATTTTATATTGATTAATTGTTTTACATTTTTGTGGTTTGGGACAAGTAGGACATATAGGACATATTGGGCAAATTGGACATTTTGGACAAGCTGGTACTTCAGACTTTAAAATATATTTTGATTTATCAATTTTCTCACATGAAGGTATTTCAGATTTTAAAATATATTTAGATATATCAGGACAAGATTGGATCATGTTTTTAGTAGCATAGTTACTAACATCTTGACAAGGAGGAACACTGCTCTTCAATACATAATTTGAAATATCTTTGTTTTTTGTAATATCACAAGTATAACAATTAGGGTTATCATTATTAGTAGTACATGTTCTTTTTTCTTCATGTATACAATCAGCTTCAATTGGTTTTGGACTAAAAGGAGGAACATCATCATCTGGTTTTGTACATTCTTTTTTAGGAGCACTTGAAACATTATCTTCAGGAAGACCCCATTTAAAATATTGAGAAGCACCTTTTGATTGAGAAACAGTTGTGCTTTTTGAAGGATTACTAAATTCTTCTTTTAATATACGCTCTTTTTCACTAATATTTAAAGGACTAAATTCTCCAGCATAAAGACCAATAATAATTAAAAATACAAAAGCGATTAATCCTATATATAATAAATCTTTAGAGGACATCTATAATTAAAAGATATATAAAAAATTTTATTTTATTATTTTAATTTTATTTATTTATTCAGGAATTTTACATCCCCAGCATGGTATATTATCTTTTTTGATATATTTATTAAAGTCGGGATGTTCTTCAATATTATAACTGGATGGCTTACAATAATCATTTGGGTTTTCAAAAAATTTTCTAAATTGAATACAACTTGGGTCATCTTTGTATTTAGGATCCCAGCATTTACAATTTTCATCTTGAGAATAATTTATATGACAGTAATTACTTATAACTTTCTTACATTTATCATTCATTTTTAGATCTTTGTAGTTTTTAACATTCCAATTAACATCAGAACATGCTCTTGTATTACAAGGATTAAGTTCATTAATTACAAATGGACATTTATCTATACTTTCATTGTTATTATTTTGTACAAGTTCAGATGGAATAGGGCAATCTGGAAAATTAAATGCATACATATTTCTTGCTTTATCAATATTATTACTAAATACTCTTTCACCTGTATAAAAATCAGAATATTTACTATTAGGTGGAATATAAACAACATAATTGCCATTTTTCTTTATAACTTTTGGACACGAAGGAAGTTGATTATTATTTGATGAACAATAAAGTGAATTTTCATTTTTTGAATCTTTACAATAAGAATCACAGCTGCTTAAGACATTTTTACAATTTTGAACACACTTTTTATAATTATCAATTGATTTTTCAGTACCATTTAAAAATTTTTTACATAAATCATTACAATCTTTAAGACAATCTGATTTCATTTCATCATCAATATTATCATATATTTCTTGAAAAATTTCTTCATCAATGCTACTAAATTTTTCTATTTTTTTATCAAATGGTTTTATAAAAGGATTCTTCGTATTATTATTTTTGAATACATCATCAAATTGTAAATCAAGTGTATTTGGGCTATTATTCTTATTCTTATTTAAGTTAGTAATAAAATAATTTCTTATATCTTTGACTTCTTGAATATCAACAATTGTATTATAAACATTAATACTATATAAAAACATATTTAGATTTTTATTTTTATTAAGTAATATTGGTTTATTACTCATATAAAGTTTATTCATTTTTGAACTCAATATATTTAAATTATCACAATAAATATTCATAATATTTCCATCATATATACAGGTTATCATAGATTTGTTATAATATGTTAATTGTTTATTTGATTTGATTTTATTTTTACCTTGTAATAAATATAAATAATCATTTTCAATACCCAATTCAAAAGCATAATTATTATTTCCACAAACACTGAGTAGTATTTTATTAAACATATTTTTATTTTCTAAGTTACCTTCAATTTTTGAATCAATCGAATTATTATTTTCTTGTTTATTTAATACTAAATTAATAGTAAATGAATCACTATTGAGTTCATTGCTTGGAAACCCTTCTATTTTAGTATTTCCTAACTCAATATAATCATCATTTTGTTTCGGAATATTGCTTAGATACATATCATTGTTATTACCACTTAAATCATGTAATATATTGTTATTCGATTGATAATTAATAGAATCAATAAAACATATAAGTTTGTTGTTATATATAAAATTAGGTGCGTTTGCTAAAACTTTATATAAATCGATATCTGTCAAATAAGTAGCACAATCTTTTTGATTATTATTAAATCGAATAATTTGTTTATCAAGTACATTATTAGAAGCAAAATAATTTACTTTAAAATAGTACCAAGATTTTTTAGTACCAATGTCTATTTTTTTTATAATATTATATTGAATTTTAGGTATATAATTATTATAGTCTTGGGTAGGCATACGAATTTGAATAAATTTCTCTATATTAAAATCTTCTACTTTTCCATCCACATATAAATAGAAATAAAGTATATAGTTATTATTTATACTGTTATCACATGATATTTCATAATAACTATTTTTCTTTTGATGTAATACATAAGAAGACATCCCTGGATTTTTGAATTTAATAATTTTATTAAATCCTTCTTGGTTAATAAATTGTTTTAAATTAAGGCCATCTTGAAAGCTATTATTGGAAATTAAGTTATAGTTATTTTTATTTTCAGTAGAATCGAAGTTTTCTATATTATAATTATCATAATCGATTCTTTTTTTTTTAATATTATTTTGATAACACATATTTAATAAAAATAATCCAATGATGACTAATATAATTATCAATAAAGTATTATTCATAGTTATTATTTAATAAGATAATTTTTGAACATTAATTTTTAAATCTTAAATTAAAAATTGATTAATCATTTTTAAGCTAATTTTTTTAGGGGTTTTATTATATTCTTCATTTATATTACTACTTGATACATTACTACTGAATGTATCAAAAATAGTTGGTTTGAAGTTGGAATTTCTAATAAAAGCAACACTATTTAAATCAGGTGCTGTTAATTTATTATTAAAATAAGATGACGCATTGTTCTTTAATTTTAATTGATTTCTATTAAATGTAATATCTGGTTTTAAGTAATCATAAGTACCACTAAAATTAGTTGCTTTATAAAAATATATATGTGTTTTAACATTTGAGAACATACCTAATAATTTATTTTCAGCAAGTTCACTTTCAAGAGGTTTAAAATCTAAAAATTTAGGGAGTTCATTTTCATTCTCATTTTCTAATACTTTAAATTCATATAATTGACTTATTTTTGATGCTACTTCTTGATTATTTGGGAATGTAAATACATGTTGAAGTTGAAAAATATAAGAACCATTATATTTTTTTTTTAATATATTTAATTTATCAATATCCATAGTTCCTTTTTCATTATCATTAATCATTAATGCATCTGGTGAGTATTTATATTTTTTAGTAATAATTTCATACAATTCTTTATCAATTAGAAAACCTTTTTGATAAAGAATTGTATGAAAATTATTTTCAATAATTGATTTAGCTTCTTTAGTAAGTGGTACTTGAAATGTCATAATAGGTGGAATAATTTCATCATCATCAGTTGTAAATAAAGTACCTCTTGGTTGATCATGGGGAATATTTACAATATTACTATTTTTACTTAAAGTATCATCACTAAAATTTTCAAAAAATATTTGATAACTTCTTCCATTTTTAGGTTCTGAGTAAATAGAACCATTTTGTATCTTTTTTATATTATATATTAAATTATCAATTTCCATAGTTCCTTTTTCATTATCATTTACTTGAATATTTAATAAATTTGATGGTTCATTACCTATAAATGTTGTATCATTCGTAGTCCATTGTCCATTTGCATATTTAATAACTTGTTGATTATTTAAGTTTAATATTGGTTTATTCGTTTCTTCATCTTCATCATTATTTTGAAATTCTTCCATAGTGCTAATAACTTGTTTATTTTTCATGCGAAATAAAATTCCATATACAAAAAGAATAATAATAATAAATATTAAAAATGTTAAGTAATACATATTATTAATATATAAAAAAATAATTGAATAATTTTAAATTTATAAATATCTAAACAGATGGATTTATAACTTTTTTAACTTCATTTAATGTCTTAATTAATGTTTTATTATTCATTAAAGATGAAGTACCTTCACTTAAATTATTATTTAATGATAAACCTAATACTAACCATTTACCAGTTGGGTTAACATTATTCTGTAAATAAATTTCTTTACCAAAAGGACTTGTACTAATTCCTTGTCCTGGTACTAAGTATTTTTTAGGATTATAAGTTCTTAAATTACCTGACATTAAAATAAAATTATTACTAATACCATTTATTGTAGTTGAAACATTAGCCATTTGTTCATTTGAATTTAATACATAAGGATTTTCTAATACTAATTTTTGTTTATTTGAACCTTTGTATAAATTCATATTCGTTTTACTTCTAAATGAATCAAAATCAGCGTATTTTACAAATTGATTTTCTTTTTGATAAAATTTGGATGTACTTAAAGTAAATGAACAAGCATTTGTCATATCTTTTGGTTGTTCAAAATTCATTGACCATACAGTCGGCATAGTTAATTCATTAGATACTTCATCATTTTCTTTGTATGAATCTAAGTTATAATATAATTTTTGTAATAATTTATCTTTATTACTTTTTTTAACATTCGTACTATTTGAATTAACTTTTGTCATTAAATTATCATAATTATCTTTTATTTTATCATATTTATTTTCGCAATCATTTATTAATTGTGAAAAATTTTGAATAACATCATTTGTTTCCATACAGTTTGTAGCATGTAGTGCTGTTTCATCAATAGTTTCTCTATAAGTATTAAGTATATTTTTATTCATAAAAGGAAACATAATATCATAAGATGTTTTTAAATAACTTTGGTCTTTTTGAGGACCAAAGAAATCATAACCTAATGTTTGAACATTCATTAAATTATCTACGTACATAAAAATACATGAATTAATATCATTACCACCATACATGGGTTCAAATATTTTACACATATCTAATTGATTATTTACTTGTTTATAAAGAGGTAATGACATAGAAGATTGATTTTTTACATTAATACCAAAAGAAGTACCACATTTTTCATATCCACCATCAATTGGTGATCCATTAACATTTGATAATGTAATTCCTTTTGTTGATTTAATAGGAATAAAACATGTTTTATTAATATTTTTACTACACCTTTTATTTTTAACTTGAGAAGAGCAACCAGTACCATATAAATTATATTCATATCCGTCAGAATTAGTACTTTTATCTTTTGGAGTAGGTAAACCACCATCTGTAATATAACAGCTTTCAAGTGTTCCTTTACCTTTAGAACCAAACATACTATTTTTACATACATCAACATCTGAATCAATTTTATTATTCATTATATTAACGGGTCTATTATATGAAGTTCTTAATAAATATTGAGCAGATGGTCCAAAATCTAATTTTGATTCAGTATCTTTTGTTAAGTTTATAGTTAAATCGGTGTTTTCCACTGTATAAGTTAATGAAATACCATTATCTTTATTATAACCGCCGTAAAAATAATTTATACTTGATATAGTTAAGTCTTTACCATTAAATACAAAAGGTTCCATTGGCTTAGTATTTCCATTTGAACAATATACTTCTTTTAGATAAAATAAATTTTCTTTTTGATTTAATTCACCTCTTCCAATAAACATATCTGGTAAACATTGAGGTTCTTCTTCTTCTACATAATAGTTATCGGTAGTATTATCTGTATTATCTGTATTATTCCATATATCAAAATTTGTTTTACTTAAAGAAAAAAGTATATTTTTATTCACTTGAAGAAAACAAGCATAATATGAATTATCACCATCAGAATAAGTATAAAACCCATTCCAATTACTTCCATAATTATTTTCTTCACTAATTAAATCAAAATTATTTTGAGTCGTTAATACATTATTATTTTTATAATGATAATTCATAACAAAATCACTATCTGTATTATCTTGATAATAAGTTGACATTGAGTTTTTAAATTCTTCTAAACCATTATTTTCAGAATTATTTTTAATGATTAAATAATATAAAGCAATCATTATTATTACTATTACAATTCCAATAATAATTGAATTTTTATTCATATATAAATTATATAAATAAAAAATTTTGAAATAAATAAATTAAAGATTATACCCATCGGGTAATATATTATTATTTTCTTTAGTATCACCACTTTTATAAGATGCCCAAGGATTATTGATTTCAATTGGACAAGCTTCTCCATTATCTTTGTTTTTCTTAGTATTCATTAAATTATTTAATGTTTGAGGAATTTTATTTGCTTCTGGTTGAATACAAGGTAATAAATAATTTTCAGAGTTATTAGAACCTGAACAAGGACTCATTTTATTATAATTATATTCTTCATGTTGGTAACTATTATTTGCATTTATCCAATCACTATTATTATATATTCTTGATGCGTTTTTATAATAATTACTTGAACAGCTTTCATTTTTATTATTTTTACCATCTGAATTAGATGAATCATTCGAATTATTTTTTCCTCTATTTACACTTAATCCTTTTTCTCCATTAATATAAATATTTACAGGAGAAATACCAACTCCAATACCAGGATTTATTTGTGTGTTACCACTTCCTGTACCTAAATTTTTAAGAGCATCCGCACTTTCACTAATTAAATCTTTTAATTTATTTTTTCTTGATATTTCTTCTTCAACTAATTCTTCAGATGTTTTCATTTCTTCTTCTGAATACTCTTCTTCAATTGCTTTTTTAATATATTCTTCTTGACTACTAAGTTCCTCTTCCATGTTTGTTTTTTCTTCTTCAATATTAAGTGAACTTTCACTTTCAGATCTTTGATATTCTTCAGATTGACCTTCCGTTGTTTCAGACTCTTGGTCTAATTTATCTAAAGCAGAACATTGAGCACGAAGTTTATCCATAGAAGACATTTCTTGTTCTTCAGCACCTTCTTGACCTTCAGCACCTTCTTGTTCTTCAGCACCTTCTTGACCTTCAGCACCTTCTTGTTCTTCAGCACCTTCTTGTTCTTCATTTGTTTCTCCATTAACAAAAAATTCCATTGCTTTTTTTGGTCCTAAATAATAAAGTATAATATACATAATAACACTAATAAGAAGAAAATTAAATACAAATATTTGGTCAATTTTTCTTATATAATAATATGAAATTATAAAACCAATAAAACATGAAAAAATTAAATTAATATAATCTTGGTTATTCATTGCTATAATTAATACTAATATATTTTTAATATTTTATAAACATTTTATAAACATTTTATAAACATTTTATAAACATTTTATAAACATTTTATAAACATTTTATAAACATTTTGTAAACATTTTATAAACATTTTATAAACATTTTATAAACATTTTATAAACATTTTATAAACATTTTATAAACATTTTAATATTATTTAATATTATGAGTAATAATACAAATTTTTATAAAAATTTATATAATTCAAAATATGGTGTTATTGAATTAAAACGAAAAGATTTTGAAATAAAAAAAAATAAAGTATTTATTAAAAATAAAAAGTTTAAAGAAAATAAAAGCATAATTATAGTTTATGCTCCTTGGTGTTCACATTGTAGAAATATGTATGAGTCAATTATAGATTTATCTTTAACTAATTTAAATAAATTTCAAATAGGTGCTATTAATATTTCTGATATAAAAAATAAGAATTACTTAATATCTAATGCTCTTGAAATTAAATCTATTCCAAAAGCGTGTATTTTAAAAGATAAAGGAGAACTTGTATTATTTGACAAACAAATTAATTATGATAATTTATTTTATTATATTAATATGAATTTAGATTAAAATGTATCATACATTTTATTAAGTTGATTATTTACTCGAATAAATTGACATTTTTCTGGAATTTGCTCTATTTTATTTGCTCCTATATAAGTGCAACTACTTCGAACACCACCTAATAAATCTTCCAATGTATTTTTTAATATACCTTTATATGGTATTTCTAATGTTCTTCCTTCAGATGAACAATATTCTTTTTTTTTTCCATAATGAGTATTCATTGCTTTATCACTACTCGTACCATAAAATTGTTTATATTTTTTTCCACCTTTCAATATAATTTCTCCAGGATTTTCATCATGTCCTCCGAATAAACCCCCAATCATAATAAAATCAGCCCCGGCCCCAAATCCTTTAGATATATCACCAGCATTTGTAATTCCACCATCTCCAATAATAAATCCATTTACATCATGTGCACCAATAGCACAGTCATCAATCGCACTTAATTGTGGAACACCAATACCTGTTTGAGTCCGAGTCAAACAAGCACTATTATGTACAATAGTATTATTAGCAATAAACGAATGACAATGACTATTTACTTCAATGTCAAATGTATCAATTAAATTAGAAGTAGAATTTATTTTTTTAATATTATGATGATAGAATTTTTCAGTTTCTTCATTTTTTTTAATGATCATTGTTTTATCAGTTGAACTTAATTTATAATTAAAACCAAGACTCATTACACAGAAATACATAAGTTCAATTAAATTTTTATGTAAATTCCAAGTATGTTTTGGTTCATCATATTCAATTGAATTAATATTAAGTAATCCTTTATATATTCCTTTTATGAAATAATGGTTTATACAATAATATTTAGAAGGAAGTGTACTACCTAAACTACTTAAAAATTTTTGTATTAAACTTTCATGACTATGTAAATCTTTATAAATTTCAAAATCATTAACATAATCTTTTATTACTTTAATTTTATTTTGATTCATTAAAAAAGAACCAATAACATTTCCAAGTAATTCATTCATTTCAAGATATCTCTTATATTTTTCTTTACCTATATAAATAAATTTATCATCATATTCCTGCATAGAAGATTTAAATTCAGATAAATCAATATAATCTATTTCAGGTAAATTCCATGTTATATTTTTAGGAAATAAACCAAATTGAATTTTAGTATTCATCTCATTAATTTCAACCCATTTATATTTATCAATATTTTTGTTTTTTTCAATTAATTTTTGAATACATCCTTTTTTTACAGTTGAAATCGATAAATGATCTAAATTTGCAACCCAATATTGATGGTCAGGTGTAACAAATGTTTGTTCCAGACTATTATTTGTTTTTATAGTAATTAAATGTTTTTTCCCTTTATAAAATAAATTAAGTACTTCTACCGGTTTTCCATCTTTATTAATTATCCATTCTCCTTTCATTATTTCTTTAATTGGTTTATATAAACCATTTGCCATTAATATTTTAGTATTTCCTTCAAAACATCCTGAACCTATTCCTACTTTTACAATATCTACAAAACCTTTTTTTATAAGTTCTTTAGTACGATGACTACAAACTACATTACCTGCTATTAAAATTTTATTTGGGTATAATTTTCTAATTTTTCTACAAATATCAATTAATTTATCCATGTAACCATTTGCAACATCTATGCATATAAATTTAACTTCAATTTCATTTATAATTGAATCAAGTTTTTCTAAATCATTATCATTAATACCAGTTGAAATAGCAAAATAATCTGGGTTTAAATCCATTTTTTTAAAATCATCTACACTGTAAAATTTATGAAAACAAGTAATTATTTTTTCTTGATTTAATACTTGATAAACTTCATATGTACCAATTGTATCCATATTTGAACTCATAATAGGTACTCCAGTCCAAGTTTGTTTACTCATAGGAAAATAAATAGTTCTTTCTAAATCTACATCTTTTCTTGAATAAACAGATGATTTTATTGGTTTTATAAGAACATCATTATAATCATAATGTAATTTTTCATTTATTCTCATAAATGAATCTTACAAATAAATCTTTATATATAAATATATGAATTTAAATTTAAAAATTGAAAATAATTTTCAAATTCAAAATAAAAAGAATAAAATCAAACCTATGTATTTATGTAGTTCACAAGAACATAAAGGAGAAAATATTCTTCCTCTTATCAACTGGAACAAAATACCAGAAGCAGATTTTTATAGTTTAATTCTTGAAGATCCTGATGCTCCCAAGCAAACATTTGTACATATGTACTTACCAATTATACCTAATAATATTCATGAACTTTCACAAAAAAATATAAATAAAAAAAGTATAATAAAAGGGTTTAATAGTCAAAGTAAACAAGAATATTTAGGTCCATGTAATCCTTTTACACAAATACATCATTATCATTTTATATTATATGCATGTAAAGGAAATAGTACATCCACAAATCAATTAACGAAACTCAAAAATATAAAAGAATTAATAAAAACCAAGAATCATAAAGAATTTGAAGAATTTATGAAAAAACATGGTTTTCACATATTAGAAAAAGATGAAAAAATATTTAAATATAAATTATAATTTTTTTTTCATAAAAGAAGATTGTTGAATAGTTGAAACTACATGTAAAGTACAAAAATTTTTCATAAACCATTTTTTAAAACTCATTGGTGTATCAGCATCACTAAAATCTTTTTTAGAAATGAGGTCATTAAGTATAATATTAATTTTTTTAGAGGGATAATTTTGAACAAAACAAATAAAAAAGTTATAAATTTTATCAAATTCAAAAAATGACATATTAATATAATCAAATTGTTTATATACAATCTTTATAAAAAATAATATATCAGAATCGATTGTTTTTTTTTGAATTTCAATTGCATTTTTAAATGACATTTTTAAATGTTTATCCAAATCTTCATTAATCATATTATGAATATCAATTAAATATTTCGTCATTATTTCTTTAGAAATATTTTCTTCATTTAAATAATAAATATCATTAATAATATAATTATAATGTTTTTTACAAACTTCACATGGTAATATATGACCGAATGTTTGTATCATTGTGTACATGCAATTATTATTTTTTGAATGGATAGAAAAATTATGAATTAAATGCCACGCTTTAGGTCCCCAAATTTCTTTACTCATATATTAAATAAATGTAAAATATTTATAATTTTTTTTCAATTAAAATAATATTATAATATATTAGGATTTATGAGTTTAAATAATGATAAAGAATATCAATCTCTTTTTAAATTAAATAAAATAACATATTTATTAAACTATGTAGATATTTATTATCAGAAAGAGATTTTAAAAGATATTAATAATTATACAAATCATATTAATCAACAATTGGATCATACATATTTTTATGATAATAATCAAAAAAAAAATAAAACATTTGAATTATTAAATAAATATTTAGACACAATTATAAAAGAACAAATTATATATTTAATTGATGCTTATCATAAAGAGAATAAACATCAAATACTTATAAATTCTGATAAGGAGTCATTAAAAATTACTAATAAAAAAATGAATCAAATAAAAAAGGAAAGTATGATACATAATCAAGTAAATAGTATGAAAAATGATTTCACAAAAAGTATTGATCTTCCTGAAAATAAATTAAATGAATTAATTTATCAAAAAATAAATGAATTTTTCAAAGATATAAAGTATGATTTATTAAATAATATAAAAGAAGTAGTAAAAGATAATCAAAAGTTTGAAGATAATGAGAAATTAAATATACATATAGAAAATAAAATTGAAAATTTTGTAAAAATATTTTTAAAACAAGAAGATATCTATAAGAATATATCAAATAGTTTAAATTATCAAATAAAGAATATATTAGAACAATCAAAACAATATGAAGAAAATCAAAAAAATATACTTTTATTAATTGATAAATATTACAAAAATCAAAATGTAAAAATAGAACAATTAGAAGAAAATATATTTAAAAAATTAAATTTAACATTGGAACAAAAAATTAGATTATTGACAGAAATATTTAATAAATCAATAGGATCATATTTAAGCACAGTCTCAATAAATGAATTAAAAGAAAATGAAATCTTAGAAAAACTTGAAAGTAAATTATTTAAGAATAATTCTTCATGTTTTTCAAAAAATAATTTTCAAATTAAATTTTCTAAAGAAAAAAATGAAATACAACTTTATTATTTTGATGAATTAATAAGTCAAACAAATTTAAATATGAAAGGACTTATTGGTCTAAAAGGACCACAAGGATCTAAAGGAGAAAAAGGAGATATAACTGTAATTCGAAATATTCAATTAAATGAAGATGAAACATTAAAATTTATATTACAAAATGGTATTGATGTTTATGAAGTAAATACTGATAATAGAATACCAACTGGACCAAGAGGTATTCAAGGAATAAAGGGAGATAAAGGAGACCCAGGAAATGTTAATATTAACTTAGAGTGGGAACAAGAAAAAGTAATGAAATTAAATAAAGAAAATTCTGAACATATACAAATATTAAAATCTCTTAGTATTGGAGAAAATGGTAATTGTTTAAAAAATAATTCTATTGTAATAGGAAATGGAACAACTTATAAAGAAAATTCTTTAGCATTAGGATATAATTCTAAAACATTTGATAAAAATAGTATTGCCCTTTTTGGTAATACATTAGGTTCTAATGCATTTTCATATAAAGCAGAAGATGTAGAAGAAAATTCTGTATGTTTTGGTTCTAAAAAAAATAATATTTTTACTATAGAAAATATTACTCTAAAAGCAAAAAATATAAATTTGGAAGCAAATGAAATTAAAATAAATAATGTATATTTAAGTAAAATAATTGAATTAGATGAAAAAATAAATTATCTTAAAGAAGAAATTAATTTATTAAAAAAATAAATTTTGCAAAATTTTTTTCTTTCTATTAATTATAATATAATGGCTGGAACTAATGTTTTAGATAAAAAAGTAAGTGACTTAAAAACATGGGAACTCTATATGGGATTTGTTTTCCTACAACTTCTAATTGGTATTGCGGTAGCTTTACTTCAAGGTGTATTTGATTTAACTGGTATTAAAGGTGCCCTAGGCGAAATTGTAAATCAATTCGGATCTATTGCTGGTGCTCAAATGCCTCAACAATACTTAAAACCTATTGCTGCTGAAGTTAAAGAAGGTAAATACTTTAATTAGATTAATAATCTATTATTTATATAAATTTAATATTAATGTTATGATTCATATTAAATAATTCTTGGATTAGATTCATAAATTAATCTATTATTTATATAATTTAATATCAATCATATCATTGATATTAAATAATTCTTGCATTAGATTCATAAATTAATTTATTATTTATATAATTTAATATCAATCATATCATTGATATTAAATAATTCTTGGATTAGATTCATAAATTAATCTATTATTTATATAATTTAATATCAATCATATCATTGATATTAAATAATTCTTGCATTAGATTCATAAATTAATTTATTATTTATATAAATTTAAGCACATCCACCAATTTCCATAGGTTTACGTCCCATATCAGGTTCAATTGTTGTTTGAAGCCAAGGACTTACTTTTACTTGAGGATTAGGTGGCTCAGATCTTAGTTGTTGATTAGCATTTCTTAATGTTTGACCAACAGTGTTAATACCAATATGATAACCAGATTGCAAGAAATTTCTATCTTTTAATGAACCTTCACCAGAAGGATTTACTTGTGCCCATAAAGAAGAATCATCTTTTGGAAGTAAATCATCAGCATTAAGTTGTTCTTTGGGGAAGTTAGAATCATTTCTTTCATTTTGGAAGTTTTCATCACTATTAAGATAATCCATGTTATTAATTGAGCTATAATCTCCATTTGCGAAACCCTCCATATTAGCGTCTGATTCACTATTTTCATTTTGAATATTTTCATCTTCCATCATTTCATAATTTTCTTTAACATTTATTTCTTCTCCATCATTCATAGAAGCATTCACATTTTGGTTAAATAAAAGATAAGCTAAATAACCTAATCCTGCAACTACAACAATAATTATAATAGTTCTTAGTACATTTTCATTAGCCATATTATATTTATTACTTATAAAAAAATTTAATATTTTTTTACTTAAAAATTAATAAAATAAAATAATTAATCTACAAATTTAAGTACCTTAAGTTTACGTGTTGCAAACGTTAGATTGTTTCTCTTCTCTTTTTTTTTTTTATTATAGTCAATTTTTTCAAGAGTATTTTTTTTATTTTCGAATAAATTATTTTTGTTAATATTTATATTTTTTAATCTTTTATCTTTGAGGATTTTTTCTTTTTCTTTTTCTTTTTCTTTTTCTTTTTCTATTTTTGTTTTTTTATTTTTTTCTATAGTATTAAGTTCTAATTCATTATTTGTTCCATATTTAATTATTTTCAAATTATCTAAAGTTAGATTTCCTATAAATTCTCGATGTTCATTTTCATCTAATAATTCATTATTTTCATCTAAAAAATCATTATTTTCATCTAATAATTCATTATTTTCATCTAATAATTCATTATTTTCAATTATTTCATTATTATCTTCATTTTCTATTTCGTCACCAATAATTTCTATTAACTCATTATTTTGTTCATTATATAAATTAATTTCATTTAATTCTTCTTCATCCATGAAATTATATAATATATATTCTTCCATTAAATGATCACTATTTACTTTTAACCCCTTATACCCTAATTTACAAGAAATATAACAATCTTTTTGTAAATTTTCTACTTTTTGTAATAATTCATCATCGTTGTTGATTAAAATTTTAATAAAGTTTTTTTCTTTTTGGTTATCAATTGGTCTTTTTACTTTCATATCTAAACCAATCTCATCAAATTCTGTATTAAACCATTTAATTGAATTTTTTTGAATATTAACCTGACTAATTTCATGAATTTTATTTACCATAATAGCCATATCATCTAATTCTTGATGCATGTTTTGATTTTCATTAAGTTCTAAAATAATGTAGTTTTTTGATAAATTTTTCTTTTTATTAAAACTAACATGAACAGGTTTTAATACTTTTAATAAAGGAGTATTAAAAGTAAAATAATTAGTTTCATTTAAATAAGCATGAATAAATCTTTTTTTATATTCAAAGTCAAAATGTAGATTATTAAGTTCACTAATATTTTCAAGCATATTTAGCTTTTAAATATAAAAAAATAATATTTGAAAAACGCAACTATTTCAATAAACATGAATTTTATTTACATTAAGTAAAAATCCTATTTTATTTGTATTTTCTTCATCTTCAATCCTAAAATCCCATAAAGTAGGAATTTCTAAAACAACATCCATATTTTTATTTTTTTCAAGTTCATAAATTGTTTTTAAATAATTATTTTGACTGTCTTCATAACTTAAATCAATGATTAATTTATTTCTTAAATATTTTATTTTAGGTTCTAAAAATATATTACCATTATCACGTTCATGAATAATACTTTTCCATTCATTTTCTTTCACATTAAAATGATTTTTTATTTTATCTTCAAAATTTTTAATTTGTTCTAATATTTTTTGATGTTCATTATTTGATTTTTGAAGTTCTAATTTTAAAACATGATGATTATATTCTTTATCAATACCAAATGGACATAATACATATGGTATTTTTATTTTAATATTAAATCTACCATTTTTAAAACCATAATAATTTTTATTTTTTTGTTCTATTTTTAGTGTTTTGATAATATCCATAATTAATATTTAAATTTTAATCTTAAGTTTATTTAATATTATTTTTATTCTTTATGTATTATGGATAAATTTAAAAAAAGTTTAACAAATGATATAATAGATCTTTTATTAGAAGAAATATCAAAAAAAGAAATAAAAGAAAAAATAAATACTCATATTGTTGACCCCTCTATGTCAACAATATTTGAAAGAATATATCCTTATATTATTATAACATCTGTTATTTTTATACTTATTTTTTTCATGGCAATTACAATTATCTATTTATTAATTATTAAAAATTAATATATAGATTATTGAATTGGGTTATTGAATTGGGTTATTTAAAAGATGTTATTGCTTTTTTTTTCTTTATTTTTATTTTAGTAAAACTATATTATTTAAATTATGAAAATATGAATTCTACAAAATATGAATTAATGATTTATATAGGAATCGCATTTTTAGCAGATTTATTTTATTCTATTTTTTCAAAAGCTCATACACAAACATTAGGAGTTAATTTTCATACTATTATCTATTTTATCATTGTATTGTTATTTGTGATTTATTTCCTATACTTTAATGTAAAATACTTAAATACTTAAATACTTAAAATAATATTAAAAATATTATTATATGAGTTTAAATAATTCAATTATAAATGAATATATAAATAAATATGAACATTTAAAAATTAATTTATCTTGTAATTTAAATTATAATAATTGTGCTGTTATTATTGAACCAAGAAAACATGATTATTTATTGGGTATTATTAAAAATGTAATGACAAAACTTGATAACAAATGGAACCTACATATTTTTGGCAGTGATTTAAATGAAAAATATTTAAAAGATAATTTAGAAGGAGATTTTACCTTTACAAATCTAAAAATAAATAATTTGGATCAAAAGACTTATAGCTTATTATTACTTTCTCAAACATTTTGGAATTCAATAAAAGAAGAAAATATATTGATATTTCAGACAGATTCATTTATTGTGAATGACAAATATAAAATACCTCAAGACTATGCTTTTTTAGGAGCTTCTTATAATTATGGTAGAATAGTAAACAATAAATATGTAGATGTAGTAGCTCCCCCGCATTATAAATATAATATTAATGGTGGATTTTCATTTCGAAAGAAAAGTGTAATGATTGAATGTATTCAAAAAGTATCAAATGAAGATATATTACAAGTTCGATTAAAAAATAAACTAAATATTGATAATTTTCAAAATACTTTTATATTACAAGAAGATGTATTTTTTAATCATGCACTATTAATATTAGACTATAAATTACCAACTCTTGAAATATGTAATACTTTTTGTAGTCAACAAAATAAAGACTTCAACTCTTTTGGTATACATGGATTTAATCAAGAATATAATCATTTTACAAAAGAACAATTCGAAAAATTTTGTAAAATTGAACCAGAAAAAAAAAAAATAAATAAAAATTTAATTATTTTGTAATACATAACTTTTTCATAAATGCTTTTGCATTTTTTATAATATCTTTTTTCTCGTTTTCTGGTTTTTTATTCCAAAAAGAAACATGTCTTGCCCACGAATAATTTTTCTTTAAATATTTTTGATGTGTATTTATAAAATGATAATATAAATCATTCCAAGTTGAACACCATTCCTCTTTTTTATAATCACTCATCTTTAATATATAATTTGAACTACTAAAATAAGGCTTATTCATAATTAATCCACCATCTGCATGTTGAGACATACAATATACATTTGCTACCATAACCCAATCATATGCATCTATTGTCCATTCCATAAAAGCTTTAAATACATCATTGGGTTTTATTTGAAGTAAAAATAAAAAATTACCTAAATACATAAGTCGTTCTATATGATGTGCATAAGCATAATTATTTATTTTTTTAATAATATTATCAAAAGGTAATATATCAATAGAACCAGACCACATAATTTTTTTTGTTATTGAGTTTTTATGATTCATAAAATTCATTTTCTTGATATTTTCTCCTTCCAAAATATATATGGTTAATATATAATTTCTCCAACCAATAATTTGACGTATAAAACCTTCAAATGAAGGTAATGGTATTTTATTTTCAAAAGGTAATATTACATCCAATACTTCTCTGTCTGTTAATAGACCAATATTCATCATTGGTGTTAATACACTATGAAATAAAAAAGGGTTTCTCATTGTTTCAGCATCTTCATAAGGTCCAAATAATTTAAACTTTGTTTTGATAAAATCTTTAAGCCATTTTTTAGAATCTTCATGGTTCAATGGATATATAAAGTTTTCTAATGAACCATAATTTTTAGAAAAATGTTTCTGCACATAATCTTTTGCTTCTATAATATATTTATTTTTGTTATATTTTAAATCAAGTATTTCAGGTATTTTTTGATTAGATGGTATTTTCTCACGATTATCTTCATCAAAAGACCATTTACCTCCTTTTGGGGTACCATCTTTATTCATAAGTATATTAAATCGTTGTCTCTGTAGTTTATAAAATGCTAAATGATTAAATTTACCTTTTTTACAGAAAGAATCTTTATTTTCTTGAATAAAATTTTCATTGACTAAAAAATGTAAACTTTCTAAAAATTCAATATTTTTTATATTTTTTTTTAGTTTTTTAGAGAGTTTGTATTCATAAGGTTGATAACAACTTATTTTTTTAAAAGTACTACATTTTTTATAAAAAGTATCATTGACTTTTTTACATGAAAAATAAGACACTTTTATTTTATTCTTTTTCAATAAGTCTTCATAAGATTTCATCGTTGCTCTATGATAAGCTATTTTCAATTTATGATATTCATAATCTGTAAAATAAATAGGATCTTCAATTAAATAAACATGCGAGTAAGATTTTAATGATTTTATATCTTTAAATAAATGAATTGGGTATAACAAGAATAATGAACTCATATCTATTAAATAATAATATAAATAATATAATTAATAAATAAAGTAAAAAGAATGAATCTATGAAATATCAAATATTTTCTTATGAAATATCAAATATTTTTTTATGAAAATTATTAT
>JGI10211J14876_10000193_pt1 | contig 25044 bp, 29 predicted proteins | sample Etolagsediment_FD_14876 | JGI IMG/M metagenome (IMG submission 14876)
TTTAGAATTTAGTATTTATGTAATTTTTACATAGATAAAAAAGCGTTGTGTCTTGTTATTTTTTTATAAAAGTGGCATTTAAAATACGCACCGCTCTAAATTATGAAGTAGTTATAACTGAAGATATTATACAAACTGAATAAAATAATGTTTATAATTATATTATGTCTAAACATCATTCTATTGATTATAAAATTAGTGCAATTAAATACTATAAAAAACATAAAAGTTTGAGAAAAACATGTAAAATTTTTTTATGTTCAAAATCATCGCTTCAGAGATGGTTAAATATATATAAAACAAATAAATTATTGGAAAGAAAGCCCCGTGAAAAAAAATATAAATTTTCTAATCAAGAATTGGTATTTATAAAGAAATATATTTATAAATATCCAAATGTAACACTAAAAGAATTAAGAAATAAAATAAATAAAAAATTCAAAAAAAATTATAAATATTCCACGGTTTATGGTCTTATTAAACAATTAAAAATAAGTTATAAAATATTGAGACAAAAATATTTTCCACAAAAAGGAAATGAACAATATGAATTATTAAATTATTATTTAGAATTAACAAAATATTCAATAAGAAAAGTAATATCAATTGACGAAACAGCTATATATGTAAATATGACAAAAGATAGAGGATGGTCAAAAAAAGGAACAAGAGCAATTCTAAAAACAAATATATATCCTTATAAAAAATACAATGTATTATGTGCTATAAAATATGGTAAAATAGTGGGTGTTAAAGTTTATAAAGAAACAGGAGGATTGGATAGATTCAAATTTATCGAATTTATAAAGAACAATATAAATAATAAATATAAAAATCATTTAATTACACTTGATAATGCTCGTTTTCATAGATCTAAAGAAGTAAAAGAATATATTGAAAAAACAGGAAATAAATATTTATATACGATAAGATATCATCCTGAAACAAATGCAATAGAAAATTTCTTTAATCAATTAAAACATTATATTAAATTAAAAAGTCCTCAAACATATGATGAAATTATAAAAATAATTAAAATAATATTAAAAGATTGTGTAAAAAAAGAAAATCTTCAAAATTATTTTAAATATTTATATTTACAAGCAAATTCTTATATTAAAAAATTTACATAAAAATTGTTCCATTTATTATAAAATAGGTGTAATATCCATATCCTCATATACCAAACCAAATATTATCTCTGAACTATTATTTTTAATTGCATATGTTAATGCAGTATTTCCTTTGTTATCAGCAATATTAATGTTTATTGCATCGGATTTAATAAATTTTAATACCATTTTACGGTAATTACGTTCAATTAAATACATAAGAGTAGTTTTACCTTCTTCGTCTGGTTGATTATAAATACATGTAATTGGAAATGATTTATATATATTAATAAATTTAGTATATAAATCGCGATAAATTGGTTGTTTTAATAATTCTGTTAAAAAAGGAACTTTTCGATTGATTTGACTTATATTTCGTTTAATTCGTTGAATTTTATTATTTTCAAAGTTTCTAGAATGAGATGTATATATGCTTCTAAGGAGTTGTATGGTTTCATCAATCATATAACATTTAAAGACATATTAATTTTAATATATATAATAATGAGTTATTCAGAATCTTTATTTTTAATTTTATGTGGTGCTTTATTAGGACCATTTTTTAATAGTATTGGTATGTTAAATGGTCAAGAAGCCCTAGATTATTACGCAGAAGTTCATCAAAGCAATTGGAATAGTTTGATGCACACTGTCGGAATGCCTTTTACATTCTATGGTATTTCTTGTTGGTTTCCAGCGTTATTTCGTCTATCAAATGCGAATAAAAACAGAATGCAAGAATATATATGGACTATATTATTTGTGCATTATATGACAATTGATTTATTCAGGGGAATGTTATGTTTATCATTATATATTTACCCAGCATATTTAGCATTAGAAAGAACAAAATATACATTGACTGATTGGGATTTATTCAAACATGGCTTTGTGGTATCATTTTGTGCATTGGTTTTTCAAGAAATCATTGGACATTGGTTAGGAGGGGATGATCCAAGTAGAGTCGAAGGTGTTCCAAATGCCATTTTTTATTCAGTATTTTATTCCACATATCATTTATTATAAATGAAGTTTTGGGGCTTAACGCCTCGTTCGCTTCTTTCGCAGCTTATTCTTTTCTGCTCGCGTGAGCGGTGTTGGGTCGAAGTTGTCCCGGAGCTTGGTGACTCGTCCAGAACGTGTTCGCTTCTTCAGAGGCACCTTGACAGGCGATGTGTCCTTCGGAGATGTGTCCTTGGAAGATGTGCCCTTCGAAGGTGTCTTGACAGGTGATGTCAGGTCACCAATCTCATCCATGATGGCCTTAAGTTCCGTTGGAGATAACGTCCACTCATCAGGAAGCTCGATTGGCGAAACTTTCGACAGAGGATTGCCATCGAAGCGACAGAGAAGCGTGTAGCTAAAAAGCGCATCGCCACCGAAGGGGAACGCATCGCCACCGAAGGGGAACGCATCGCCACCGAAGGGGAACGCATCGCCACCGAAGGGGGACGCATCGTCGCCGAAGGGGGACGCATCGTCGCCGAAGAAAGACATATCGCCGGTTGGTTCGATGGGTGACAGGCCAGCCATATTGATGGATCGGTGCAGTCAGCCCACGGGGTGTTTTGAAAACACAGTAATAAATACAGATTGAATAAATATACGTATCAGTTTTTTTGTCTCCTACCCAACCATTTTCCTTATAAAACGTTTTCTTTTTGGAGCGTTAAATTTAACTTAAAAAAATATCAATTAATACATATTATTATGAAATTCGATAAATGTGTATGTATTAATTTGAAATCTCGCAAAGACAAGAAAAAATATATGAAAATCACTTGTCGCCGCAAAAACATTCCCATCAAGTTCTTCTTTGCAGAAAAACATGAGAATCCCCACAGAGGATGTTTAGAATCGCATCTCAGTGTTATTCAAAAAGCTATTGAACAAGGCCATAAAAACGTTTTTATTCTCGAAGATGACGTTAAATTCATTCGCCCCATGTCTCAACTTCACCCTCCACCTGATGATTGGGATATGCTTTATTTAGGCGGCACCGTTCATCGTGTTATGAATAAGGATAATCCTCATTGGGCACGCGTGATAACATGGACAACTCATGCATATATAGTAAATCTTACTAATCCTGCTTTGGTCGAAGCCATTATGAAAGCTAAGGATTATGACCAAGAAATCGACAGATATTACTTGGAAAAAATCCATAAAAATTTCAATTGTTATATGGCTAATCCTATGATTGCCATTCAAAAAGCCGGATATAGTGATATCGAAGGTGCAGAGGTGAATTATGATTTTATGGAACAAACACTTAATGGTCTTCGAACACCCGAACATATCATTCGCGATGGTAGTTATGTCCTTAAACTTCCTAATTATACTGATTCTCAACTCCCAAAAGTCACCATTGTTACTCCTACTTATAATCGCCGCAAACTCTTCTGCATGGCCATTAGAAATTTCGAAAATTTCATTTATCCCAAAGATAAACTGGAATGGATTATTATTGATGATACACCAGAAGATGTCGGAGATTCCCTTGATGATGTTCTTCCATTAGATGATGATCGTATTCGTTATTTAAAGATCAAGAATGATGAAAACAAATTAACGGTTGCGCATAAACGTAATATTGGAGCAGATAAGGCCACTGGAGATATCATTGTTCATATGGACGATGATGATTACTATCCGCCTGAATCGGTATTGTGTCGTGTTAAAATCCTCCTTAAATATGCATCTCAGCAAATCCAATGTGTTGGATCGACTCTTATTGGTACATATGATCTGATTAGCGGTAAGAGTTCAATGTCTAGTGATGGTCCTATTAGTCTTTCAGAGGCATCAATGGCATATACTAAGAGTTTTTGGCAGGCGAGGAATTTCGATAGTACAGTTGTCAAAGGAGAACATAAGGCATTCACTGAGGGACGTCTCCAATATATTATGGATGTACCGTATAGTTTTATAATTATTGGTATTAATCATAATACTAATATTACAGGTGGATTAAGAAATAATATGGAACATGTTCTCAAGAAAACAGGAAGCGATGAAGAGGCTAATTATTATGACACATGGTCAGAAGATACTCAATTCTTTATTGATTCATTGCGCACAGTTGTAAAACCTGTTGTGGAAGAAGAGTTATAATGAATAACAATTATCAATTGGTTTTGTTGGTAATTTAACGATATCTGTATATTTTTCTACATGATTACTATCCTTTGTTTCAACTACTTCGTCAGCTACTTCGTCTGCTACTTCGTCTGCTACTTCGTCTGCTACTTCCTGATATTCCGATGGTTTATCGTCATAAGGTATTTCCAGTTCATCAAATAATCGATCGCGTATTACACGAATATTAAAAGTATGGTGATTAAGTGAATTTATATTACATTTTCCCAGTTTAATAATGCTATTTTTACCGGCTTTAGTAATAATAACATTAATAAATTCTTTTTCTCCTATTTCCTGATACATTGTTTCAAATCCCTCTAGAAGCATATCCAATGTATTAGGCATATGTTTAATATATCTGATCATATTCTTGGGATCCCCAAAATAATCCGCTACTAATGGATTGTAATACAAATTCTCTGCATAGTTTTTATGAATTTCTATGTTGTTTCGGTTAATTTTAACATTATTTTTGCTGTCTAGCAAATGAAGTAAGGTTCTTTCAGGAATATCGGCATCAAAAGCTGCTTTTTTCACATCTTTTTCACTAAATTTTACTGCCCAAATAGCAGATCTAATTCGAGTTTCAATATTTTCAATTTTCCAATCATCTCGTCGAGCGCGTTTAGTAGGATTCATTATTTATATGAAAAATGAATTTATAATTTTAAGTATTCTTTTGTATTTTTTTTATTAAAAAATAATATTGATTCTATAATGGAGCTACTTGATGAATTGCACGATGTATGTCGTACTAGTGGCTATAAAATCGTAAAATTTGTACTTGACCAAATAAAAACTCCATTAAGCATTAAAAAATATACCCAGTTAATCAATTCATGTATTAAAACCTATAAATATTGTAATAGAAATATAATTCATGAACAAAATATAAAAACAATACAAAATCATTATTATCATCATCTAAACAATTCATTTTATGAATTTATATTAATTTCATATAAACATCGTCTGTTCAACAAACATATTTTCAAACAAATATATGCTTATGCGCAGGAAAATATATTTGATCATGATTTTTGGGCATATGAAGATATTTGGAAAATAAAAGACGAAAAATTATTCGTACAAATATTATCGCCAATATTAACACATCCTGATTATTTATCCGACGTTATTGATGGTATTAATACAGATTATATATTGGATAATAAGCCTATATTCAAATTATTTATACAAATGATAATTGATAAAAATTTATTGGAATACATATTCTCTGAATTTGCTGCTTATATCTATTATGAATTTAAAGTATTCACTGCGCTTATTGAGATACTTGTTGAATGTAATCTTGATTTGAATTATGAATTTGATCGTGAATACAGCGATATAGATGGACTAAAATTTAAAACATGGCTAGGAAGAGCTGTTTTCTTGGATAAAATTGACCATTGTCGAGTGCTGCTTGATAGTGGAGCGATACCAAATCAGGAAATGATCCAAAAAGCCATAAACGGAAATATTTATCAAGAAATTATTGATTTGTTAAGAGAAAAAATAAAATAATTTAAATTTAGCTTGTAATGTGTTTTTATTTAATTTTATAAAAAACATGGAAATTCCAAAGGATCTGGAAATTTTATGCAGACACCGCGCTAATGATTCTCTACAGATAATCCTTAATCGTATCAAAAAACCATTAAAATTAAAATATTATCAAAAGCTCATTGATTCATGTCATCGACTTGTCCATGAATGGGGTGATATTTATGAGTCATTTAATGAAAAAGGAATGAAAATCATAGAACGACACTATCTTAAACATCATAATTTCTATTATTTTATTTGGATGGCACAACAATATTATTTATATGATAAGTATATCCTTAGACAAATAAATGAATATATGGGTGATTTATTCACCGATATGAATGTTGAATGGCAATTTTATTTAATGAAAGATCAAAGATTATGCAAAAAATTATTTAGTTGGAATGTTGAAGAAGTATTGGAAATTTTGATAATTAAAGATAATAAAGAATTATTTGAACATGCTATGAAATCGATTCCCCAAAATCATGATTGGTATGAATGCAATATGATCAGATCCAATATTTATTTTTTGAAAACATATATTAAATATAATGGTAATATTAATAAAAAATATGAATATGGGGAAAATAAAACAATGTTAGAATATGCAATTTCTTGTCGAAAATTTGAACATTGCAAAATATTACTAAAAAATGGTGCTATTGTAACGGATGAATGTCGCGAACTAATTAAAAATACTGATATTCCACAGGAAATATTAGAATTATTCTAAATAATAAATTATAAAATTATTGAGACGATTAGTATCCTCCTCCACTGTTTCCAGAACAAGATGACATAAAATAAGGCTTACCATCTTCATCAATTGGGATCATTCCTTTAATATACAATTTATTATAGACCACAATCCATTTTTGTGCATATTCAAGGGCTTCCTGTTCCTTATTAGGATTATGATTAAGATAAAGTGCCTTGATTCTCATGAACACATCATAATAACCATTGGTGAAAAAATATTTACCCATAAAGTTTGTAATATCTAGGCGTCGGCTGTATTTGGGACCATTATACCAACATTCCTTGCAACAAGATGAATGTTCCGTCCCATAGGGGAATGGGCAGTTATTTGTATTAACGATAAAGGTTTGATCAGTCATTTTTTATAAAATACAATATAAAAATACTTTAACTTATTTTTATTCAGTTTTATTTATAATTTTTATTTATAATTTTTAGCAAGAACCTATGCATATAGTACGATGTCTCCACCTTGGCGGAGTTTGCCATGGAATGCAACCACGTCTTTTCTGAATTTCCCAGTGATGATTTTTTTCACCAAAAACAACAGACGCCACCCGTTGTCCTCCAGACGACACTTTGTTCGAATGAACACATGATACACATGGCCATGATGAACCATGATGGCGTTTTGTCGAGGCCAGCACTCGGTTGGTGCAAGCACCGCGATGAGTCCACTGCCAACTTGAAGTGGGGCGTTGCCCATGATTGCAGGGTTTTTTATTAAAAATATATAAAAAATCTAAAAAATCTGTTTATCAGTTTTTTTATTCATCATCTTCATCTGATGCCGTTACACTATAACATTCACATGGATCACATTTACATGGATCACATTCACATTCGTCCGAACAAGATTTTTTGGTCGATTCATCACTTGATGTGTTATTTATCGTCGAAGGATTTTCATCGGTAGGATCTAAATCAGGTATTGGATGATCTGGTTTTGCACCATCATTTTCGAAACAACCGGCTTCAATTGTATCTTCCTTGTGATTTGTCCATAAAACCACTCCGACAACTACTGCTGATAAAACCAATACAGTACATACTGTTACTACAACTGTTTTTTCTTCCATTTATATTTATTGAATTAGATTTTTTCACTTTATTTTTTCCTAAACACACTATATAAAATGAAAATCTTTGCACTTATACCAGCACGAAGCGGTTCTAAAGGAATACCCAATAAAAATATAATTGATTTTCATGGCAAGCCGATGATGGCTTGGTCTATTGAACAAGCCCTGAAATGTAAATATATAGATCGTGTATTTGTTTCAACTGATTCCGAAGAATATCAACAAATAGCCATTGAATATGGTGCAGAAGCTACATTTCTCCGCCCTAAGGAAATTTCTGATGATCTTTCTACAGATCTTGAATGTATTGAACATTTTTTAGATCAATTAGCGTCAGAAGATCATCCGGATATCATTGTTCATCTTCGTCCCACATATCCAACAAGACAACTTAGTATCTTAGAAGCTACAATTGAAATATTTATGGGAGTAAGAAGTGAATATGATTCTCTTAGGACCGTTGTTCCTTTTGAAAAGTCACCAATGAAAATGTACACCATCGATTCAGACATTCTCAATCCACTTTTCCCAGAATGGCGGGGTATTAAAGAACCATATAATAGATGTCGTCAAGAACTGACTCAGTGTTATCTTCATAATGGATATATTGACATTATGAACACAGATACTATAAAAAAATATAAATCCGTTACAGGACTAAAAATATATCCATTTGTTATGAATGAAAATGAAACAAATGATATTGATTATTATAAGGATTTGAAGTAGATCATCATGAACCCATCAGAGCACGCATCAACTCATCAAAACTCATCGATTCGACGTTGGGCTGAAACATCTTCCCAATTCCGACACGACGCGCCTCAAGTTGTTGTTCCTCCGAGAGTGCGAGGAAAGCCTTGCTGACCTTCTCGCAGTACTCATTCGGATTTTCCTTGATATCCACTAAGGGAAATGGGTTTCCCTCAATGGTCTTGGTCACCATCATCCCTATGACCATCACAGCCGCAAGCAGGTTTGGCCATGTGAGAGGAACACCTTCGTTGGAGAACTGTTGCTTGGCCCACTCGGACGGGTCTACACGAACTCCATCGATGGTCCACTCTTTGGGAGTAAAACAAAAACAACCCGGCATTTCGTCTTGTCTAAAACGATTTGGTAAAAATATTAAGTATTTATCCATTGTTTCTTAATATTTTAATAGAAAAAAATAAACTCATGCAGTATACTTACAAAGCTGTCCATCATTTTGGGATGGATCTTGAGGTGCCATATAGGGGCTACTGAAATCCTCTCCCGGACAGCCAAAACCGGCTGGGGAATCATCTGGAGGATTCACGCAACTGAAATTGCTGGGGCAACTGGTTGAGCATTGCACAGTTCCATCTGAATTGTAAGACGCGCATTTCTGTTCGGCTTCACAACTAACGCATTTATTATAATTATCATATAATCCACATCCTTGACTATTATAACCACTTAGACTGGATGCAAGTTGTTTTTGACTACCTGATCCTAAATAACAATCTTGAGATTCTTCGCTACCTGTATTGCCTAATTCAATAATTCTATTATTAAGCAGTCTGATTATCTGAGTTTGCTTATCAGGATTCAAATTACGGAAATTTTGAAGGAATTGAATAATGGAACTCAATGCAGTTTTCTGTGCCCCAGTATAGCTGCTCAATTTACTATTCAAAAGAGTCAATACCTGATTCTGTTCTGAACGAGACATTCTCTGATACAATATAAGATCATATATGAAATCAGAAAGAGCCTGCTGTTGAGAATTAAAATGTTCAAGAATATTAGTATTTGTCAATAACATATATCCTACAAATAAAACAATTAATATTACTAAAAGCCAATGTGTCATTATAAATATTGTATATATATTTTTTTTAGAATTTATTGTGGGGATATTCCTTTTTTATAGTATCTCTTACTGATTCCTCCAGCTGATCAAACTTAATTTCTTGATTAGCACTATTATACACCTTATTTTGATGTATATTAAGATATATAACACAATTTTCCAGTAATTTACTCTTCATAATGGAATACGAAAATTGATGAACGTTTTCATTAATCTTCTTGAAAAAAGCTAGCAAAACCATTTTTTAATTGTAATTAAACAATTCATTGAATATAATGATAAATTAATCAGTTTTTATCTAGAGTTATATTATATGAGTGTAAATTCTATTACTAATAAAATCAAGAATATTAATAAAAATCGTATCAATATTAACAATAAAGTTGCTAATAAAATAAATAATGTTGTAAATAAGATTAATAAAAATGCTAAAACTAACATACCGGTTCTTCGACAAGAGGTTCGTAATCTTCAACCAAATGATTTAATGGCACCTATTGGTATTTTAGATCCAAATGGCAAGGCTAATAATCCATTAACAGGTGAGCCATACAAGAATATTTATCGAGATCCTAATAAAAATATTGGTAAGGAAAATCCGACATATGCTAGTCTCGGAAAAGTCTGGTCTGGATTTCCTATGTATGCAAAGCGAGAAGAAGCTATTAAAGCCATACATGATAACCAAGTAACACTTGTTATATCCGGTACTGGTAGTGGTAAAACCGTTTTAACTCCTAAATTCGCTCTTCATGCACTTAATTATCAAGGTCGAATTATAGTTACTACTCCTAAAAAAATCACTACAGTTGGTGCAGCTAAATTTGCAGCTAAAACACTTGATGTTAAACTTGGAAAAGAAATAGGTATTAAACATAAAGGTAGTAATAAGTCATGGTATTCTAAAACAGAAAGCAAAATAACGTATTGCACAGATGGCTATATCTTGGCTCGTTTAATTAATGAACCTCTTCTTCCCGATTTTGATTGTATCATTATAGATGAAGCTCATGAACGCGGTGTTAATATTGATCTTCTTCTTATGTTAATCAAAGAATTAATTCGAAAAAGACCTACATTTAAACTTATTATTATGAGTGCTACTATTAATGAACAGATTTTCATTGATTATTTCCCTAAAAACACATACACTTTCAAAATGATTAATGCTGGAGAAGGAACATCATACGAAATTAAGGAGTATTTCTTAGATAAACCCATTAATCGTTTCGATGAAAATGGAAATCTAATTAATAATAAAGATTACATTGACAAAGCAGTTGAAATAGTGGTTAATATCATGAAATCCGGAGAAGAAGGAGATATATTAGTATTTTTCACAGGTAATGCCGAAATCCGTGATGGTTGTATTAAATTACATCAGAAAATATCTGCATTTAACAGGAATACCAATAAAAAATTATATTGTCAGTTTTTAGCGGCAAAAACAGATAAAAAAGACGAAGATCTTATTATTCATCCAACTGATTACAAAAATCTTCCTAATGGACCTTATACTAGAAAAGTTGTATTTTCCACAAATGTGGCTGAATCATCAATCACCATTGATGGTTTGAAATTTGTTGTAGATAGTGGATTAGAAAACATCAATATTTATTATTCTAAGAAGAATATGGAGGCTCTTGAGCGTAAATATATTTCTAAGGCATCCCATAAACAGAGAAAGGGACGTGTTGGTCGTACATTTCCTGGAGTTTGTTATAATGTTTTTACTAAAAAAGAATATGATAATTTCAGAGATTTCTCTATATCACCCATCCTACTCGAGGATATTGGGGCATATATCCTCAGATTCTTTGCAGATGATACTTTTGTATCCCATGTCGATCTCCCATTTGCATATTCTGGTCAGCAAGGTGGTTCTATTGTAAAAAATAATAAGATTAAACCAGTTTCACTTCAAAATTTCCTGAGTAGATTCATTGAGCCACCTGAAGAGGAAGCCGTTATAAGAGTTCTATTTAGACTTCAAGTTCTAGGGGGGATGGATGTAAAAGGTAATAAGGGTTATATTAATAATATGGGAAGGGGAATGGCTGATTTTGATACAACACTTGAAATCGGACGCATGTTAATTGCGGGATATAACTATAAATGTCGTGATGAAATATGTGAATTAGCCGCCATGATGTCTCTATCTGAATTTAGTGTTGATAAATTTATTGATATGCGCCTGAAAAAACAGAAATCATGGAGCCCTGCTAAAGAAAAAGATGAAGAACGTAAGCATAAAACCGCTATTATGAAATATAAATCTATGTATGGTGATCATATATCCTTATTGAATATATATCAAGCATTTAAGGCAAGACGTTATGACACAATCGATCGTAGAACAGGACGAGTTATCAAAGAAAAATTGGGAGATGCACGAGAATGGTGTAAAAAGCATTATTTGAATTATGGTAGATTGGATAGTGTAAAATATGAAAGTAAAGAGTTTCAAAGACGATTCAGTAGTGCTATTGCAAGAGAACGCAATGCTCATCCTAATAAGAAGCCTGAAACATTGTATTTAAACAACAGTCCTGCAATATCAAGTAAAATAGAAGATAACATCTTAAATGCCGTATTAAAAGGGTTTTTCATTAATTTATTGAAAAAAGAAGGACGTTCGTATTCCAATTGTTTTCCTCCTATTAAGACAGTGAGTCCAATTGATAGATTTTCCCTTATTAAGAACCCTGGAAATCATGTTGTGTATTCTCAATTAATAAATATCTTTGGAAGGTCATCCTATTCATTTATATGTAAAATTCCGACGGCAAATATTGCAGAAATAAAAAATAATTATAAAGATTTATTTAAAACTTGTTTTACTAAGAGCACAGTAAAAAAAGTTACTAAAAAGAAGTCATCTAGACCGAAAAAATTTAAAAAGAAATGGAAAAAGAAAAAGTTTTAATTAAAGATATGGGATATACTGAGGGAAATCAGTCTCATAAAGTGTTACACGATATGGACTTTGCCCATAACCATTGATAAATACCACATCATTAGTTCCTAATTCATCACCCTTCCTTTTGGAAACAATTCTCATTTTTACACCATATTTACCAGCCATAGTATAATATTCCCAATTTCTATCACCGTTAGGATACTTTTTACGTCCAAATAGAGGTAGAACTTCGTTTTTATCGCCATATAGCTTGTAAATAGAACCTACCTGTTGAGGTTCTCCTAAAGGACCTCGAGTACGAATATTAATAGGTGCAATATTATTATTACTATAATCAAGGGGGTATGTTGGATTAACAATGGGTACTTGAGTTCCACCTAAACATGGTGTATTTCTTCCACCACATCCAATCACTTGAGGTGGCAAGGCCAACGCGGGTGTCCAATTCTGATTATAATAAGCACTACTCTTGTATGGATATCTAAGGGGATTATATACACGATCAAGGGAATTTAATTGTTGAGGAGTTCTGAGAATGGTATTGGGAGGGACAACTGTCATGGGACCACGAGTAGTAAGACTTTCTTGTAAATTATCCATTTTTTCTTTTATAAAAGAGAGATTGAGATTATGGGACTGGAAATATTGCATTCCAAAGAAACAACCGACAATTAACACAACAATAACGACGAATACTGTGTTTTTATTCATACAAATCATTATATATTATGAATATATAAAAAATCAATAATATATGCTTTAATTATGAATGTTATTGAAAGCAATAGAATATCGAATCTATTCATTTCATCAATTTCCATTGTTATGATAATTAAAGAAAGCATTGGCACAATCTTCATTTCAATTGAAATAGTGCGATGTTTAGCAGTTATTCCAATTACTAGTAGCAAAAAATAATACAAAATAATAGTGAAAGCAATCATCTTTTTATCTGAATTAAAATAAATATTAATTTATAAAAATATCAATCAGTTTTATTTTTGATTTTCCAACCCTGTCTACGTTAAGTTTTTATCCAAGGTTTTTTCCAGTCCGAAGGACCAGTAGTTGCTGGCTTTGCTAGCAACGCTTAACCTTATCATGGTGGTTGAGTTTTTGACCTATGTTTAAATATATTTAAACATAGATTTTTAATAAAACTATCCTTTATAAAGCACCACGACATAATTAAAAAGCTTGTTTTATAAGTTTTTATTTTAGGTTTTCCAACCTAAAGACACAGTTCCATGTCTGCGTTTTTTCCAGTCTGTGTTTTTTCCAGTCTGTGTTTTTTATCCAAGGTTTTTAAGGGAAAATCTTTGATTTTCCCTGTGTAAAAAGCTTGTTAGGATTCCTCGCACCACTTGTTCTCCTCGCGGATCTTCTTCTCCTCTTCAGGAGAAAAGTCATTGACGATGTTGAACGTCGTACGAATCTCTTCTGGTGTCTTACCCTTGATCATTGATGCGACAGTTGCACATGACAGATCGAGCAAAGGCTTGATATTCATGAAATTTGCTCCAAGAATAATTTCAAACAATGTTTCATGATCAAACTGAGTCATGAATTTTGCATACCATTCACTAGTAAGATCACTAATCTTGTTGGTTGTCAATGGCTTCGGTGGCGGCTTGTAATCATTCGCTTCAACAACATGCTTACAAAATTCAATAATATAAGCAAGAATGGCTGCTTTGACATTTGGCAGAGGAATTTCCTGATCATTTTCGTCTTCATCTTCACTGCCGCTGGCATCATCATCTTCACTGCCGCTGGCATCATCATCTGCTTTTTGGCCACCAACGATCGTTTTGACAAGCTCTGACATAAATGCCACAGGCTGTGATACTACGAATTTCTTGCCATCAGATGAAACGAAAGTTACATTCTTTTTGGGATCTGTATCGACTGCGGGAGCAGCAGCGGACGCCGCGGCAGCTGCAGCACCATCTTCCTCGGTGGAAGGCTTTGGAATCTTCGGGGCCGCATCAGAGTCCTTGGAACCACCGCCTCCTCCAGAGCTGGACATGTTTGCTTGGTAAGAGGGAATAAAACTGTGTTTTTTATAAAAATATAAGATAATATAGATTTGATTTTTTTTTATTCAGTTTTTTTCTTTTTAGAATAAAAAGTGTATGAGGAAGTGAAACGACCCACTACTCAATAAATCAAAGTTTATAAAGTTTTTGGTTTAATTTTTGCAACAAAGATTGCATTTACGATTCATATTTGGATTATTAATTTGAACAGTAGGTGTTTCAATATAATTATTTCCACCGTCCGTTACTTTAATCAACTGAACTCGACCATTATCATCCACAACACATTCAGCTTTCGCTCCTGCTCCCATACCGTTGGTACTAATTATTTCTACATCTGGAGGCTGATTAGGCAAATAACCACCACCGTTATTAGTAATCAAAATTCTACTTACTTTCTTGTTTTTTACTTCCGCAATAGCCTCACAATTAGTAAAATTACTGGCATCACCACAACTTAATGAAACATCCTGTGCCATTCCATTAATGGAAAATGATCCGTTTTCACTCCATCCCGCTGGACAACTATCAGGGAAAAACTGGCATTGCATGGCTTTTACCTGAAAATCTTGTTTTTCAGGCATTTGTGGTCCTTTTCCCTGAATGGAAGAATTAATCATAGGAACGCTATGACTATTATTATCTAAAGCCTGTTGTTCCATTTCGGAATTTATTTGTTCGTTAGATTTACTATTTTCCAACATATTTTGATATTGTTTTTCTAAAGGACTAACGGTATTGTCTGGTGTGGCTTTGTCTATTTTAATATCATTATTGGGTTTATTAAACATATTACTTAATCCTGAGACAGAAAAACCTTCTATAACAGGAGCAGCAGCACGAGGTATCGAGTTTTGAGTATCTTCGTCTGACTTTCTATTGTCAAACTGTTCTACTTGAAATGGAATGGAATGAACTGGAGAAACAGCCTCTTTACGAGGATTTGCTTTTCCATAGTCTATATTGCGATTCTTGCTGAATACCGTCGCAAATCTTTCTCTATATTTGAAAGAACAAATCAAAAGTAAAACAATTGGAATTATAATTAAGGCAAGACCTAATGCGTTCATATATAATACCAGTAGATATTTTTTACATCTTCAAAGCTTCTAATTGTCCCAATACATCTTTTCCTTGCTTTAACATAGGCGCTAATTCATTAATAGTATCTTTAAGCTGCTTTACAGTATCAATTAATTGATAAGTTTGTCTTTGGGCTTCATATGGTTTTAAATCTTCGGTTTTTTTTTCGATACTTTCCGTTTTTTCCTTATCAGTTTCCTTATTTTGAGTAAAATTATGATTGTCTAAGTTATTTTTCTCAAATAAATCCTCATCTTTAAGTGAAATCCCACCTTCAAGCTTCTTAATGAGCTTTTTCATATCACTTGCCCGTTTTCGAGTATCTGGATCAGGATGCTCATCTTCATTAGCATCATCCGATTTGTCATTTTCGAAATTCTCATTAACCGCGAAAAACTCTAATCCTAAATAATTTCTTTTGACAATGAATAATACTAACCAAATACCTATGGCCAATACAATTGATAATACAATACGCTTAGTAATCATCTGTCCAATCAAGACGATCAATATAAAAGAAGCTAAATGACCATATTTGCATGAAATTCGGCCTCTCATGGCAATAGTAACGAGTGCCATAACGACAATTGTTAATATAATTGGCAAACCTTTGTTCTTTGATGGCATAATAATTATATAATAGATAAAAAATTAACTATTTATTTTATTAAAGGCAAAGTTATTGAACATTTCAATTTGTTCTTCGTTGCCAAATAATAACATGGTTTTCAGATTGACGTCATTCAGAAAGTGTTCAAAAAACACAGCAAATTTCATTAATTTGGATTTAATATGATTAAATATTACATCCTTAAACTCGATTTCTATAATGTTAATTTTAGAATCCACTTTTTTCTTCAATTTTTCCAATAATATCGCTTTTTTGGCATTAAAGATATATAAATAACTGTACACTTGTGTTTTTTCATAATCCCTAAGTTTACCAAATAACTTGTACATTCTATTTTTGACTTCAACAATAGTTTTATCCTCTAAATGCCCGTCAATTTTTCCACCCAACGAATATTTAATATCTTTATGAACGAATAATTCCTTTCTGTAAAACTTTCCATTCTTTAATATCTTATTACCCGTTGTTTCTTCATAAAATTTAATGGCATTATTCTCATGTTTTGTTCCAAAATTAGTATGAACAACATTATTTAATGATTCTTTTAATATTTTTTTCTGTTCCTTGGTAATATCCTTGAATTTCTTGAGTATTTCCGCTTTTTTCTTATGTAGATCATCAACTGTAGTACTTTGAAGACACGATTTTAACTCATTTGTTATATTAACTCCACTTTTCTTTGATATTTTGTCAATCATTTCCTTGTCGGTTTCTTTTGGAACAAATACAACTTTATGTTTATTTTCTAAATTATGAATTGTTTCCATATAGTCATTAGGTCGAACTCTTTGCCATAGTTTAATAATATATTCATGGAGTGGTTGATAAGTATTCTCGCCTGTTATAATAGCTATTTCACTTGCATAGAGACAAATAGACATTTCTTTTTAATAGTTTAACTTGATATTTTTTAAGTATAAATCAAATTCAGTTTTTGTTTATTTTTATTATAAAATATACTATATTTGGAGAAAGATATATTCGATGAATTTTTAATCTATTATAAAATCAAAGATGCATTTTACTTTTATAATAGCGTTGGTGTTCTTTATAGCATATATCGTTGGATATTTCTTTTTGATGAGAAAATATAAAAAAGAAAAAAAGAAAATGATTAAATGGAAAAAAGATAATGAACTCACTGAAGAAGTAGAATTTTATAGAACTGACAAACCTTCGGATATTAAAAAAAATGACACTTAATTTTAATTAAACTTTAATTATTATGTTAAATAAAAAACCACCCAACCCACTCACCCACCCTCACCCCTCGAGACCAGAGCGATGTCCCCCCTCGCCGCCGTTCGCGGTCTGGCAGGACAAACTCGCCCTGATGATCAGCGACATGAAGTCCTACATGAACCAGGGCGGACTGAACGCTCGAGAAGTCCTCAAGATCGAGATGATGCTGAAGACATTGATGGCATTAAGGGATCTAATGTTGCCGCAGTGACCACATGGTGTTGTCCACGACGTTCCAGGCGTCGGCTTCACCATCACATGTTGAGTGACGATTTCCATCCTTATAATATTTAACACAAAATCCCTTGAGCAACCTCCTTAAACTTCTCAAGATATTCTTTTTTAGTCGCATCATCGTCTAAAACTTCATCATTATCACATTCAAAATTAAGACTATTTCTGAGTTTTTTCTTTACTTTTTCTGGAGATTTAACGATATAATAAAACTTTTGCTGAAGCTCATGGAGCGAGAAAAATTTAAACATATTTCTGATATGTCTATTTTTAACTACTATAAATAAATGTTGGACATACTTTGTTGTTATATTTACTATTTTATTTCTGAATCTATTCATTCGGTTTGCATAACTTATTGTTGTTGGGTCAAAATTAAGAGTTGATATATCTATGATCAAAACACATTGTTGGTTTTTATCAGAGCATAATTGCATACATTCTAATAATTTTTTTTTAAAATTTTCATAAATTTGATTATCAATTTGTTTGGTTTTGGTAGTTATTGCTACTATTGGCCATTCATGTGTTGCAACTTCCATTCTTATATAATAAGCATAAAAAAAAATTCAATTGGTTGGAACATAGTTATTATAATATCCCGGCTGATTCAATGTTGTTATTTTAAGAGCAAATACATGATTACGTCCTTTAAAATCATACAGTGTTCCATCATATCTAAGAAATTTAATTCTGATATTAGCCAATCTTGCAAGAGGTGGATTGAAAAACTTAATTTCTTTATCAATTGAAACACTTGCTGAATCAATTACGGTTTTACAACCGGGTCTAAAAGGAATAATGGCAAATGCCTCATTAATACTAGTTTCTTGAGCTTTTAAATAATGAAATTCAGGAATATCCAAAACAACATACTGAGGACATTCAATATCAAATACATTATCTGAAAATATAGAATTATAAGCTTGTATGGTCACACCACCTGTAGTCACACTACCTTCCTGAAAATTCTCCACTTTGACAATATTTTTATTTACTATTTCAGTTATTCTATATATTTCACCATTTTCCATTTCAATATAATCACCAACTGAATAAATCTTTCTCGCATCAAATCCAGATCCACTAATATCCACTTCATATAAATCATATCCACTAGTACTTGTTCCACTAATATCCATTACAGTTCCAGAAATATCAGTGAAATCCGGATCACATGTATCAGTTGAATATAACTGCTGGCTATCATGCTTATGTCTATTGAATCCTAAAGTTCTATCTATGCTATAATATTGAATACTCTCGTAATAATTATCAATATCTCCTTGATGACAATCAACAACACGAGATCCTCCATTTCTAGAGAAAAAACGATTATTAACGGTATAATCTAAGTTAAATGAGAATGATCTATTAGATTGAATTTTAATTCTGTTATTATTTGTATCCATAGAGAAATTGAAATAAATACCATTATCAGAATAATCTTTGAATAAATCACCTTTAGAACCATTTAGAACTGATAATAGGCTAGAATTCACATATTCTCCGAAAGGAACTTTAATTTTAAGTTGCTGACCACCAGCATTAAAAATCATTTCATTATTTTTACTATATATATTGTATCCACTATTAGGAAAATCAGCTAATACAAGTTCAGCACTAATTACATCCTTAAATTCCTCAGGACATTTATAGACATAATCATTTGTGTCTGGATATAATATTAAATCTCTATCTCGAGAATCAATAATTAATTTTACTCCAATACGGCCATGTGTTTTATTTCTCTCAGGTGGTTTAATGATAAATTGATCGTATGTAGGTGTTACTTTTTCAATATTATCTATTCCCTTTACAAATTTAGAATAGGAATTACTTTCAAAATTCATTATAAAATATTATAGATATTAATTTGTCGAATTTAGTTTTAAAAGTTTAAAAACTTTATTACAATACTTTATTATGAGTGATTACTTCTTAACTGAATCCAATTTTCGTCTGTTAAATAAAATTGTTCAAGAAAAACATGGTAATGTTAATTATATGGATGATTTATTAAAATGTATTGAATATGTTTATTTAAATGTTCAGAAAGATCCACCCCAAGGTATGAAAATTGAAGATTATGTTTTTCTTATGAATAAAAAAGTAATTAGCCTACTTGATCCCGTTCTTAATAAAAAAATTAGTCAAGAAAAAGCTAAACCTCAACCACCAAAATCCACTGAATTACAACCAATTGAAATGAGCACATCTAATCTTGATAATAACTCTATTAATCATGTATTCGATTCAAGTAAAACTATACATACACAATATAATAATCAAACATTGGAAAGACCAAGACCTAATGGTATGTCTAAATCTGCTGATGAGATAAATAATAATTTAACGCAACTTCAGAATACACGTAATCAATTAAACCCTGCCAAAAAAAATATTAAATTTACCATAGATACTAATAATGAAAATTTACCAAGAGCAGATCTTTTATATTCAGATACTCTCAAACAACGAGAATTACAACAAAAATCATTTGCTAATGAACAAAAAAGATTCCAATCGTTTGAACAACTTAATCACAATAAAAATAATGGAGTAGAATTACAAGTAACTAAACGGGAAAATAAACAAGTATCCGGCCCGTCTCTCGGTCAAATACTAGATGAACAGCAAAATATAGTTAATCAACAATTTAGATCAACACCTATTAAAACTCAACCAATAGTTAATCAACAATTTAGATCAACACCTATTAAAACTCAATTAACAACTTCCCAACCACTCAAATCAACTCCTATTAAAACTCAACAACCAAGATCAACACCTATTATTAATCCAATTCCTGAAACGACTAAACTTGCGGTTAATCCGTTAATGCCTCCTAAACCAGATCCAATAGTAGAGTTAAAATCTAAAAAGAATGATATTTATATTACTATTGATAGTATTGATAGAGATTTATCACAATATCCATCTCCATTTGACTTCCAAATAAACTTTATTCCAACTTATCAACATAATCGCATTGCACCATATAAAGATAATCATGGAAATATCATTACAGATGGTAAAACTATTAGAAATGATATAGATAGTACTCTGAATAGATACATGAATATATCAGAAATTGAATGTATATCAGTAACTGTCCCATCCGAAACTAAACAAACCAATAATATGATAGATAAATCAACATGTCCTTCCAATATTATTTCATTTCCATATCTCTTACTCAATATTGATGAATTAAAAGGCCCATATAGCGGAACAAATAAGTATTTATCTGAGGCTTTTGCTAGACTAATTCCAAAATCTATTGTTAATAGTGCTTTTATAGAGCTTGTTCCATCAGGTGATCATGAAATATACAGATATAATATCAACAAATTAGGAATGTTAGATAAATTTAACCTGCAATTACTCAGAAAAACCGGAGGACAATACAATATAGGTCAAGATAAGCATATAATTAAATCAGTGGGTGAATCATTATACAAATCCGATTATATGATGTTTAACATTGATGAATCTCATAATTTACAAAGTGGAGATTTGATATATTTTTATGATATGATGCCAACGATAGATGATATTATTCATTTCCATAAAAATGTGGAAATCACTCAAACTGGATATTTACCAAAAGTTAAAGGAACTACACAACGTTATATATATTTTGCATTAAGTGTTGGTGATGATATAATTGATTGTTCAGAATTTCTCAATAGCGATTATTATTTATTTATATCTTATAAAGTTAAAAATACCATTAAAAATAGCTTATCTAAAATATGCGAAATCAAGGACGGTAATATAATAATTGAAAAGCCCGATGGATATACTACTAATATTATTATAACTAGTATTGGATATGCTCAGCCCAATAAAAAAGGTATAACGGTAAATGATAATAAATCATTATTTCATAAAGATGGTTATCGTGTATTATCAACGAGCCGAGGAATAACAGTGAATTTCCCATTTTCCCAATGTCCCAAACATAATAATATGTTTATTATTCAAGATAAAATGCAGACGAGCTTTACTTTTAGATTATCAATTATAGAAAAAAAATGATTTTAATATGTTTATGATCTTTTTACTCGTTTCAATATACAAAAAACGCTGCTTAATTTAAAATGGCTTCTTTTCCAATTATTCAAAATAAAGAATGTTCAACGATAACGCGTTCTTCATCATTGCCACGCAATGTTTTTGATAAAATCAATCAACAAATTTCAAAATATATTACCGATGGTAACTTAATTGATTTTATGAAAAGTCAAAAAACACCACCCATAAGAGATTCCAAAACTAAAGAATTAGTAGTGGATGTAGAAAAACGTCAATGCAAACGATTTACTTTTGGAAAAGATATTATTGGACATTTTAATGATATCGTTGAACCATTTTTGCAAGAATTTCTTAGTTATGATCCTAATATTCAAGAAGTGAAAGTTGATCCAATACACGGTGATATACTTTATTATGACAAAGGCGGATTTTTCAAGAAACATCGAGATCAAGTTCCTGAAACATGTCCATTTTATCCGGAAAAATTCAGGAAATATGTATTTGAAGGTAAGTTAGAAGATCCTCAACCCGCCAAGTTTTATTTTGAGGAAGATTGGTCAATGTATACATTGATTATATGTTTAGATACTACTCAAGACACTAATGACGGAAATACATTGGTATGGTCAGTCGATAATGAATTATTGTTTTCGGAAAATAATAACCTATATTCATCTTATGCCAGAGGATTTCCAGCAATATGTCATTCATTTAAGCTCAATAAAATGGATTTTCTGCTATTTTCATCTGAATCAGTTCATGAAGCCACACCTCTTTTGCAAGATAAAATGACATTGAAGCTGAAATTGGACGTATGGATTCGGAATTTGGATTGGAATAAACAATTTGAAAGATACAAATGTCCATGTGTATTATGTGCACCACCTATCACTTACCGTAGCCAGATTATTATGAAGGCATTATTTCCATTAAGCAAATATTTGACTAAAGATATTCTTGATTATTTGGATAAACCAGTTAATAGATGCGTTTTCAAAACTTTGAATATAAAAAAACAATCATATGGAACATTCTTTATGTGTACTTGTATTGATTGTATAGAAGATATAATTAAATATGAACAACAACGTGAGGCTGAAGAATATGATAGTTATGGCGATTGTAATGATTATTATGATCATTATGATATGTGTAATGGATATGATGATTATAGTTACTAAATAAAATCTATTATATATTTATAATGACGAATATTTCGTACGATGAAAGTTTTAAATGCATATTATTAGGAGATCAGTATGTGGGTAAGTCTAGTTTGGTCAATCTTTTAATGAAAAATGAAGTATCTAATGATTATAAATGCACCGTCGGAATTGAATTTTCCTCTAAAATCATTAGTTTGAATAATAATATTAATGTTAAATGTCTAATATGGGATACCGCTGGACAAGAAAGATACAGAACTATTACTAATACTTATTATAAAGGTAGCGATGGAGCTATTGTTATTTTTAGTTGTGCTGATTTAAAAAGTTTTATTAATTGTAAATACTGGCTAGATGAAATAATTGAACGATTAGACGTGGAAAAATGTGTAGTTTATTTAATTGGTAATAAAAGTGATTTAATCGATCAACGAGTGGTTTATAACGAACAAATCATTGATTTAGTGGCTGAATACGGAAAGAAAATTCCTCATCTTAAATATATTGAGTGTAGCATATTGAATTCATCTGATAATGAACGTAATATATTCAAAGATTTATGTAATGAATTATACATCATTAAAGGTCGCACTAAATTTATATGTAATGATGAAGATGATAATATTATAATATTGGATAATTTCAAAGAAGAACTGTCAAATCACTGTTGTGGCACTTGATTTTTATCTAAATTAAAATATATAAATTAGAATATGAATAATTCTATGATAGCACAAGAAGAACAAAAACAACAAGCAAAAAAAACAGCAGATATTGTCAAGAAGAAAGTTATAACTAAAAATACTAATTTATTTAGAGATATTTTTAGATATGATTTTTTGATAAAAGATATTACTATGAAATTTTCTATTAATACTATTTCTTTATTTGTTTTATTATTACTTATTTTACACGTTTGCTTTGGTTATTCATTTACAGTAAGAAGAATTATGCTTTTTATTTCATTTGTAATTACATTTATAATCATATATATTTTATATAATCTCTTTTTCCAACATATATTAGATTCCAAAAAAGAAAAATATAAATATTTTAAACATATATATCCTTTTTTCATAATTATTTTCTTTATTTCATTAGTTATATTGATATATTTAAAAATTTTATTACCTATAATTCCCAAGAATTTTCACTATAGATTTCCTATTTGAGTTCTCAATTTAATATTGAAAATGCATTTTCCAAGAAACATTTAATGGCACTTTTATTCATATTATCACTATTTTCTTTATAATTCATAATTTTATCAAAAAAACTCTGAATATCATAAATTTTTCTTTCTAAATTTTTCAATGGAATTCCTTTAATAAATTTTTTTATTGAATTAAAATTTTTGTCCTTGATTAATACATTTCCTTCTAAATCAAATAATAGTTTGGCATAGATAGTTTTATTAACTTCTTTTTTAATTTTCATAAAACCAAATTTTATATCATTCCAACTACATGTTATTTTATGTTCTGTATCTGTTCTATTTTGAGTAATAGTAACGACAAATTTATACATTTTAGTCGATTTGTTATATCCTTTAATCGAAACAGAACTTATATCATCTGTGTTCATATACTCTAATCAGAGATATTTAATTTTCTTTTTGTATTATTTGAATAATATTTGGGTTCCATATCAACTCGTAAATGGAAATACGGGACTCCTCTACCGTGTGCACTCACATATATTTTTTTATTTGAATTTTTATTTAATTTCTGTGCCTTCTTCTGAATTAGTTTAGCCGCTTTTTTCCAAAATGATTTTTTATACTCTATTGTAGCATTGTCCATGAAATCCTTGATTGTGTAAAAATTCTTTCCTTCTACTGGACAAGGAATAATCAAGAGATTATTTTTACCTTTTATATTTGGAAAAGATATAGTATCTTCTCCATTTTTACAATGTTCATCAATATGTTCATTATATTTAGAATAATCTTGAGAATTTTCAGTGAGGTCAGTGGATGCATCAAAAATCACACTTTTAAATTCAGTGTCTAGAGAAGAATTAATTCCAGAGGTATTCCAAAAAAATCTGAAAGGAATATTTTCTAGATAATGTGGTGGAGCTCGTTTCCAACTATTCAATTCTTCTTGCCATGTTCGCTTACTTATATTTCGATTATTTTGTAAATTCGTTAAATATGCTTTAACGAAACTATGTCTTAAGTTATTTACTTTTTTTTTTTTAC
>JGI10211J14876_10000194_pt1 | contig 24980 bp, 27 predicted proteins | sample Etolagsediment_FD_14876 | JGI IMG/M metagenome (IMG submission 14876)
AAGAAATAAGTTTTAATTAAAAAATATTACTTTAACAAAATAATATTATCAAATCAACATTTTATTTAAAAATAATAAGAACCCTCGCCACTAAAAAAAAGTCTTTCAAAATTCAAGTTGAAGGACTTAGAATATCATTTTGAAAAAAACATTGTTGACCTGAAACCAAAATGAATGTTTTTTTCAAATTTTAGGTTTTACTTTAACAAAAATGAAAAAAGATAAAATGAAACCAAAATGAATGTTTTTTTCAGATTTTAGGTTTTACTTTCCGAAAAATTATTTTTTCTTCATGTAAATAAAAATGTTATTAGAATTTGATAAAATAATTCAAAAATATAATATAAAAATTAAAGGAATTCTTCATCTTGGTGCACACAATTGTGAAGAAAAACCTTTATACCAAAAATTAAACATTAATAACATCATCTGGGTTGACGCCAATCCTTTTTTACAAAATAAAAACATTCATAATTTCGTCTGTTCTAATACTGATATCGGAAAATCTACATTTTATATAACTAATCAATCTGATTCTTCAACAATTTTTCAATTTAATACGCACTCTAAAAATTATCCTAATATCCATGTCAATAAAATTATTAAAGTTCAAAATAAAACAATAGATACATTTTATCAAGAACAAAATATAAATAATAACTACGCCAATGTTTTAGTTTTATGTATTCAAGGTTCAGAATTACTAGCATTAAAAGGTATGAATAAAACATTAAAAAATTTTGATGTTATTATCACAAAAGTAAATAATGATTATGTTTATCAAAATTGTGCTTTAATCAAAGAAATGGATGACTTCTTATTTAAAAATAATTTTAGTAAAAAAGAAGTAGTTTGGACTAATAAAGATTGGGGACAAGCCTTTTATAAAAAAAATATTCAGTAAATTATCTCATAAAGCAGAAAATTTTTCTTTGAAAAATTTTATGCTTTATGAGAGAAGTATTAAAGACAGAATTAGGGTACTATAGTGCCCTATTCTGCTTTAAGACATGAAAATTTAAATTTAAAATTATTAGTCATAATATCATTATGACTAGTAATTTTGATAAAGTTTGTCAATTTAATAAAGTCTTTGGATTACCTCATCACCAAAACCTTCAAAAAAATATTTTTAATGAAAATCCAAAATTAGTCAAATTACGTCTTGATTTAATCACTGAAGAAGTTAATGAACTTCAAGACGCTATTAAAACACAAAACATGAAAGAAGTCATAGATGCTCTCTCTGATATTCTTTATGTAGTTTATGGTGCAGGTTCTAGTTTTGGTATTGACTTAAACCAATCATTCAATATAGTTCATGAATCTAATATGAGTAAATCTTGTCAAACAGAAGAACAAGCCAAAGAGACAGTAAAACTTTATCAACAAAAATATCAAAATGGGACATCTCCTTATGATAGTCCATCTTATAGATATGATCCAGAAGCGGATTTATATATTATTTATAATGAATCAACTGGAAAAATATTAAAAAATAAAGATTATCAAGAGGCAGATTTTACAAAAATGTTAATTTAAAAAATTATTTACTAAGCATAGATTATTTGGCTTAAATTTTCCTAAGATTATTAATTAAATCAGAAAAACTAGAATAACCAGAAGGAAAAAATACCTCTGCGTCTTTACAAACAAAAATATCAATAATAGCATCTTTTAATTTAGTATGTCTTCTTTTACCACTTTGAGGAATTAAAATGTTGTATTTTAAATTAGGATATTTTTGAATAAATAAATTTTGAGTTTGAAAATTATCAAAGGCACCATAAACAGGTAATTGAGAATTTTCAATAAAATGATAAAAATCATTATCAGTCGTAAAATGATTATGTCTTTTAGCTAATTTTACATGGTCTGTTCTTCTAATATGAAATGCATTATAATTATCACATTTCTTACTATCTATTTCTTTTTTTAACCAAGGTAAAGGAATTAAAAGTTTAAGTGCATGTAAATAATCACTCTGAGAACATTTATAAGGAAATTCTCCTTTATAATTTATTTTCAAATTAGTTTCTTTAGAAAAAATAACATCACAAATAGGTAAAAAATAATCTAAATAATAACCATTACAAGCCTCATCTTTTCGCCATATAACATAAAGTTTTTTATTATTTTGAAGACAATAAATTAAATAAGAAAAAACTACTCTTATTCTATTACCAAAACCACCTAAAGGTTTAATAACATAAAACATAATATTACTTATCTAAAAATCTCTTATATTTAATCAAATCAGAAAAACTAGAAAAAGGTGTGCCCATAAATTCTTTGGCTTGAATACAAATAAACATATCAATGATACTATCTTCTAAGGAAGTTTTCCTTAATTTTTTATTATTATTAATTTTATTAAAAACGTTTACTTGTTGATATTTCTTCATTAAATAATTTTGGGTTTTAAAACAATCTGTCGCCAAAAAAACATTTTTACTTTTACTAATAAATTCCTCAAATTTTTCTAATTTAACAAATTTATTATTCTTCTTAGCCAATTTAACATGGTCTGTTCGCCTAATATGAACCGCATCAAATTCTCCTAATAAATTAACATAATTATTAACAATTAATTGCATTTCATNATTAATTTGTAAATATCTTAAAGAATTGACATAAAGTTCATCAGATATAGTTTTTAATCGCCGAGATGTAGTAATTAAACATTTATCTGAATTTGTAAATATCACATCAGGTATTTCCTTAAAAAAATCCAAAAATAAACCATTACAATATTTATCTTTTTCCCAAACAATTTGTAATTTTAAATTTTTTGTTTGGTCGTGAATTTTACTCTGACAAAAACACCAAAATGAAAAAATAACTCTCAATCTATTTCCTAATCCTCCTTTAGGACAAACAATCAAATTATTCATTTATCTCTCTGAATATTTTTTTCGTTTATTTTTTTCTAATCAAAATCTAACCTTAAATATGGATAATCAAGATAATGAAACCCTAGTTCATGAAAACACTCCTTTAGAAGAACAAGTAGTTGAAGAACAACATGTTGAACAAGTTGAAGAACAACAATCCGAAGAACAACAATCTGAAAAACAAGTTGAAGAACAACAAGATGAACAACAATCTGAAGAAGAGGTAGCAGAAATGCCAACTTTTGAAAAGAAATTTGTAGCTCCTGCTGATGAAAAAACCGAAGTTTTAGAGTTTTACAAAGATGATGATGAAGAAGCAGTTTTAGAAAAAACTAAAAGATTAATGATGAAATTAAAAGACTACAAATTCACTGAAAACAGTGAAGATGGAGAAAAAAAGAAATTAGTTAAACTTAAATTTAAATCATCTAAACCCGAAGAAAATTAAATAGCAATTGTCACTAATTTAGGACTTTGAGGTTCTACATTAGAATAATGAGTTTTTACAAATTGAGCCAATCGCTCTCCACTTACTTTTTTACCATAATTTTCCATAAACCATTTACGAGGTTCATAATGGTTTGTCAATATTTTTTCAACCCCAATCTTAAAACTCTCCTCATCATAAAAAAATTCTCCGGTTTTATCATTAATATACTTCCACCCGCCTGTAATATTATAATTCATCAAAACTGGTAAATTTAAACACATCGCCTCAGCCACAACTCTCGGACTAGCATCCACCGTATTAGGAACTAATAACATTTTACTCTCTCTCATCTTCTTCAAAAATTTATCATGATTTAATAAACCAAAAACCTCTAATTTACCATCACAAACTTTACTAATCTTACAACCTTTACGACCTACTAAACATCCCTTTAATCCTATAGAACATAAATAAGCCACCAACTTCTTCCCTAATTCCCAATTTCTAATATAAGACTGCCATCCGGGATTACAATCATCATTATCATCCAAACAACAATAAATAAAATCATATTTCTTCTCAGTTTTATCAGGTTTTAAACTCTCCCAATCCTTAAAATCACTTTCACTCATCAATAACAACGGCATATTTTTTTTCACATATTCTTCTGGTCTTCTAAAACAATGCAACCAAGTTGAAGCCATATCCTCATATAAATGCCCTTCCTTCTCATGATAACGTGAATCATGGGGATTAGTTAATTTTCCAGGAAACTCACTATAACTACTAATGCCCATAAAGTTTAATCCTTTTTCCTTATATTCTTTATATAAATCCATATGCTTTTTTTCTCTAAAAGGTGCAGTTAATAAAATAATATTTAGTTTCTCATTATTTTCATTAAAAATGTTTCTAAAAGGGAAAGTTACATTAGGAACTTTATCATTCTCAAATCCTTCAAATTCTTTTCTTAAAAAAATAATTAATAATAACACAATGATAACAACAACTAAAAATAAAATTAAATAAATCATTAATTTATTTAAGAAAAATAATCTTCGTCCTAATTATGAAAAAGTGTCAAGCTAAAACCTTGAAAGGAACCAAATGTCAACACACAGCCAAATATCCAGTCTCTAATCCCAAATACTGCGGTCACCACAAAAATCAAAAAGGTGGATGAGGCGGACTCCAAAAATTTTAAATTAATTTAAGTCTTTTTTACCCCTCAGGGATTATGACGATTTTCTCAGAAACCTTAACCGGTGGAGATTATCCGACAAAAAAAAGGTTGCTTAAAATATGTTAATCAATTTCCTTGCTGTCGGTTCAGGTGGATTTATAGGTGCATTACTTAGACATTTATTTGTTTCATTTGTTAATAAAAACACCAAAACTTATATACATTTAGGCACTATCCTAGTAAATATTATTGGTTCTTTTTTTATGGGATTTATTATTAAATTTTCTAATGTTTCCCATAAAATTAATGAAAAACTTTTATTATTTTTAACTGTCGGTATTGGTGCTTCATTCACAACATTCTCTACCTTTACCCTTAATGAAATATCTTATCTTGAAAATCAAAATTATCTTTATTTTTTCCTTTATATCTCAATTACCATTGGACTATCATTATTTTTACTCTTCTTAGGTCTTAAATTAGGAGATTATACAGCTAAAAAATTAAAGTAAATCTCGTTCTCTCTTGATCCTCTCCAATCTCTCCTCAAAACTTTCATCACTATTACTACCTCCACCCTCTATTTTTTCTTTCACATAAGCTTTTTTCAAATCATATCCAATTCCACCAGTAAAATCAGATACTTTACCATTTAAATTATAAAAATTTTCACTGCATCCTAATTCATTCAAAGAAATTGGTTGTTCATACTTAATCAAAACACCTTGATTTTCATCTTTAAAATCATCTTCTTGATAAGTTTGAGAATAAGTCATTAAAGATTTATTCTCCATTTTTTCAAATTCTTCATTAAATTTTTTATTAAAACCATCAGTCATTATCTCAAACATCGTAGGTATTTTAACATTTTTTTGTTCCTCTAAAAATCTCTTAAAATTCTCCTCCTCCATTTCAAAAGTCCTCTCATGATTTTCATTCTCTAACTGCTCTTTCACCCAAACATAAGAATTATAAAGGGTTTCCATTTCTTCTTTACTTCCCCCCTTATCAGGATGACAAACTAAAGATAAATTTTTAAAACTCTTTTTCAATTCTGATATCTTACTCCGATAATCAACATTAAATAATAAAAATGGATTTATTGATGACATACCATAAAAAAGAAAATTAACTTTAATCCTCAAACTTATCCCTTATTTAAATCATCGTAATCAAAAATTTTCATTACCAAATTGACCATTCGTAATCTTTATTACCATCATGTGAGCTCGGTCAACTTTCACCGTCATTAACCAAAAAAACACTTTATCTATGAAAAACCCCTTTTTTAATAATTTTATCTATCTCAATACCTCAGATTTATTAACTAATAATCTTTTTTAACTACAAAACCAAAAAAATATATATCCCCCCATATAAAATTAATAAAAAAAAAACTAAAAAAATGATAAAATAGGACCTTCATGAGGTCATGGAGGTCTACTAAAAAAAAATTATGGTAATGAAAAAAAGGTAATGGTTTTGGTATTCCAGAAAATGGAATGGTATTTAATACACCATAAAAAATAAAAAAGGAGCAGTTTAATCATTATGGTTTTATGATAACTTTTTTTAAACAAAAAAATTTATGGTAAGAGATAAACCATTAATGATAAAAATTAAACGATTTTGGTCATTTTGGTAAAAAACGAGCGTTAAAACTGGAATAAAACTTCTCTGACCATCTCATTACCATCATCATCAAAAAAAAGCTTAGCTTCTCTATTACCATACCGTAATGGAAAAAAATTTATGGTAATAAAAAACGTTCGACATGAGTTTTATTTTTTTAATCATTTACCATTTATCATATTGCCCCATTATTCCTATCAAAAAAAAATGAATTCTCATGGTCATCACTAAAAAAAACCAATTTTTTATGGTGTTGATGTTTTAAAACCTAAATAAAAATATCGTCATTCATTTACCATCAACACAAAAATAGCGTCTACCATGATGGTGTATGGTAATAAATGACTTTTTTATATTTTTTTCTTCATGGTAATCAAGATGACCATTTTTTAAAAATAATTCCTAAAAAACGCTTTTTTTGGTAATACCCTTAAAAAAAACACTTACCACCAACACCCTCATGACACCTTTCTGGTAATAAACATTACCATCATTAAATAAAATCTTAAAAAAATAGGTTTTTGGTATTGTGATAATCAGCCTAAAAAACCAATATTTTTTAATTACCATCTATCATAATATACCCTTTAAAAAAAGGTTGGCTTCTCCATCAAAAATGGTATTAAAACACCATCTTTCAAAAAAATATTATCCTCAAATTATGGTATATTAAATACCAAAAAAACGGAGCTTTTTTAAATTTTACCGTCATCACCCAAAATTTATGGTCATCACCTAACAAAAAAATATTAACCCTCATTACCATCTCCTTACCATCTTTCTCAAATAAAAGCTTAACTTCTCCATTACCATCACACCACTCTCCGTCATCATTTTTTTCAAAAAAAATCATCATCTCTTACCATCACCTTACCAGACGATTACCATCATGTTTTCTATTTTTTAAAAATTATGGTGTTATTATTACCATTAAACCTAAAAAACCTTATGGTAATATTACGGTATGTCGTCAACCTAAAAAATAAGTCCATTACCATCATTATTACCATCACTGGTAATACCCATCAACTTTTTTTTAGCTTCTTCAGTATTAACATTACCATAATTTAAGAAAAAATGGTTAGCTTCTCCAGATGACGATAAAAAATCATTACGAGATGGTAATGTGTAATTAAAAAAAAAATCTTAATTGATGGTAATAAAAATGGTAATGATTACCATTAAATTTATTTTCGGGAAAATAAAACATTACCATTTACCATCATTAAATGAAAGGTTCATAAAAAGTAAAAAAAGTAAAAAAAAAATAATTTTTTTAAAAACATTTTTTTATGGTAATAAAACAATATTTTTAAATCATCCGATTACCATCATTTATTACCATCACCATCATCATTCATCCAAAAAACAATGTCCACCACATTACCATTTATTACCATCAAAATATCACTTTTTAACAAAAATAACCTATTACGATGAACGACCTGTTTTAGCTCAGTATCAGAAAAAAGGGCTCGTTTTTTTTAAAAATAACTTATTTTTACAACTATATAGATATTACGATAATTTAATTTATGGTAATGAAAATATTTAGTCTTTTTTTATGTATGGTAATGAAACATTACCATCTCCCAAGGTTCTCAACATTTTTTTACCAAATTGACCGTTAACCATTTTTTTCTTTATTTATTATTTATTTATTTTAATATTATTTATATTATAATTATAATTAAAAATATAATAAATATAAAAGTAGTAGTAAAAGACTGAAATTCAGTCAGGAAGAAACTTTTTTTTTGGGAGGACAAGCTATGTGAAATAAATTTTTTTTTTCAAAAATTTGGGATGCAAAAAAAAATCCATCATGTAGCATCTAGTTTAAAAAAAAGTTTTTNCCCCTTATTTTAAACGCACTAAAATGGTCATTTTATTACCATAAAACGCTCTCATTCCGTCAACCTTATGGTAATAACACCGTAATCAAAAAAGGCGGGTGAAAAAAAAAACTTGATTGGTAATAAAAAATGTGCAAAAATTCATCCAAAAAATGACCTAAAAAATAAGAATTTTCTTACAATAAAAAATAGATTATTTAAAAATAAATTAAAAATATTTTTATCTATGAGTTGTAATACGACCTTACCAAAAATGGAATAAAATTCTGAGTAAGACAATTTCTGGTAATAAACATTACCACAAAATTTTAAAATGGTTGCTGCACATTTTACTATCTATAAAAAAAATAAAAAAACGAGCATTTTGACCCCTTATCGAAAAAAGTTGTTAAAAATAACCAAAAATTTAAAAATAATTTTTCCTTGTACAACCCTATCATAAATATTTAATTTTTAATAAAAAATTAAGAAAATTAACAACAAAAAATAGATAAAGAAAATGAATAAAAAACACATTACGGTAGTACCATAAATGGAATAAATTTCTGGGGGTCAAAGAAAGAATACGATAAAATCGCGTTGGGGGATAAAAAAAGGTGAGGCGTTTTTTTAGCTTACGGTGTTGGAATAAAATTCTGAACATTGATTTTTATCGTCATTAGGTTTACCATAAAAATCAATGTTCAAAATTTTATTCGGAGTGGTAATGAGCTATTTTTTCATTACCATACTGATTTTTTTTTGGTGTTTGATGGTAATGAAGATGACGATAAAAATCAATGTTCAAAATTTTATTCTCTCGTAATGAGGCCTTATTACGAGAAGGAAATACTAAAAACCAAAAAAAAATATCGCGTTGTTAATTACCATAAAATAAAAAAAGTGAAAAAGGTTTTATTACGATAAATAAATTAAAAGAAAATTTATTGGTAATATTAATGATTTATGAATGTAGTTTTTGTCATAGAACATTTGATAAAAAATTTAATTTTGATAGACATCGAAGACATGTGAAATATTGTGTAGAAAGTAATATACCACAAATTACCAAAGCCCCAGAACCAAAACTAGAAAAAGAAAAATGTGATAATTGTGGTAAATCTTTTAAAAATAAATTTACTTTAAAAAGACATCAATTAAAACATTGTCAAAAAATAGAAGAAATAAATACTTCTTCTTTACCAACCAAACAAGAAAATGAATTCAAAAAAATGATTACCAAAACCATAGACGAAATAAAAAAAGAAGATAATGTCGTCGTAGCTAATATTACCATCAACAACTATCCCAACCAAAAAAATACCATCAAACAAACTAATATCATCAATAATTATAATATGAACGCTTTCGGGAAAGAAGATTTAAGTCATATTACCGACGAAGTCATTAAAAATATTTTTAGTAATCCCAGTTCTAGTGTTATCAAAATGATAAAAGAAATTCATTTTAATGAACAATGCCCTGAAAATATGAATGTTAGACAACCTAATCTCAAAATTAATCTAGTTGATTTATTTAATGGAGTTGATTGGGAGAAACATAATAAAGAGGATGTTATTCATAATTTAATAGCCAGTAAAAAAGATATTTTAGATGATGTCATCGATAAAGTTAATATTGAAGACCTAAAAAAAGAAGAATATAGTAAATTTTCAAGTGAATTAGACCAAGCCTTATATAAAAGTATGATAAAACATGTAGAAGATAATAAAAGTTTACAAAAATATAATACGATGGATACTAAGATTTTAAAGCCAATCTCAACAGGTATTAGTCATATCTTAGCTAATCGGAAACTAATGAAATAATCTTTCATAAATTTTTCCATAATAAATACCGATATGAATAATGCCTAAATATAATAAATTATAAATATTGGATAATTTCCATAAATAAACGGTGCTACAAATAACGCGGGAACATAATAATTTATTTTTTAGAGTATGGTTAGTTAATGCAATCACAAATAATAACATAAAAATTTCATTAACCCAACCAATTTCAGTACGGGGTTCTGAAACCATAACATACCACATTAAACCACCTGTATAAGCATGCCAAAAATTATGAGTAAGATAATACATAGATTTATCAGATAAATTCCAACTTTTATAACTTAAATAAAAGATAGCGTATCCTAATCCTTCACTGAGAAATGTATAACCAAAATTTATAAGAATCTAAAAACCAAACATAATTACTGACTAAATGAAGTTTCATAAAGAAACAACAAACAAAATCTTCCTCAAAATATTTTTTTTCATGATAATAATGATAAATTGAACTGAAAATAGTTAAAAATCCAGCATAATAAGAATAAAGATAATCAAGATTATAATAGTAACTGTAAAAACTACCACCTCCATAAAAAACAACCGCACTTAAAATTAAAGAATAATCTAATAAATTCATCTATTAGATTAAATAAATTTTTTTTTAAATCTTTTAACATTGAGAACATTTTTTAGGACATTCTCCACCACAAGGTTCATTTGATTTACCATAATTAGAACAACTTCCACAAATTAAAGTTTCTACATCCTGACGAACCATCATCCCATTAAATGCTAAAACACAAATTAGAATAAAAAATATTATAAAAATAAAAAAATACATATCTAATAATAGATTTTATTTATCTCTTGAAACCATTTGGTATTATATTTCCAATCATGGTGCATCCATTTAAAATTATAGTCATGCGGTAAAGGTCCAACTAAACATATCTTTTCCATTTCTCCCATTTCATCACTTAAAATCTTAAAAAATTTACCTTCATCATTCTTAAAAATATGATATTGAGTTTCAATGGTCATCTCAGGACCAAACTCATCAAAACCATCATAATCGAAATAACTTTTAATCTCCATTTTTTATTATTATATTACCAGAATGTTTTAAATCAATTTTTTTCAATGATTTGCACAAGGTGGAAACCCACCTATTCTTCTAATCCATTCATGATACCCGAAAACATTAGTATAAACTCCTGGTAATTTTTTCTTAGAACATCCAGACCCCCAACTAACAATTCCAATAATATAATTTTTTCCATTTATTTTTCTAAACGCAGGGCCACCACTATCTCCTGTGCAGGCATCACATATTTTACCTCCTACAATATTATTGGCTAATAACATATTTTTAGTAATTAATTTGTGGTTATATCCAGTTTTTTCCAAAGGTATAGTTTGAACATTTATTTTTTTTAAGTTTTCAATATGACCCCCAACATTTGGAGCGACTGTTCCAAATCCTATCACATTTAAAGGTGCTCCCATTTTATTACATTCATCAGCCATATGATTACAAGGAATTAATAAACTTTTATAACCTAATTTACAAGGTTCTTTATCTATCAAAATTATCGCAATATCATTTTGTAAATTAGATGAATTAAATTCTTTATTAATAACTACTTTTTTAATTTTAAAAGTATGTCTTTGCTTAAAAATGTTATTACCACCCATTCTAATTTCAAATCTTCTGATATCTCTCCCATATAAACAATGAGCTGCAGTTAAAATGATATTTTTTCCTATATAAGAACCACCACATTTAAAATAATATTTCCCATTTTCAAATAACCAAATAGTTGCCATAAAAGGATATTCATTTTCAGGAAATCCTCCACCTACAATTCTTTTAACAATATTCATTAATGGTAATATCATATACATAAATATTTTATTTTTCTAAGAAAAAAACCATTTAAAAAGAAAAATATTATAAACCGTAATTTTCAATGGAAAAGTTAAAAGTAGGAAAATACAAGGATTATACCTTTCAAAATGCTAAGAATAAAATTTTAGATGATGATCCCAACTATATTAATTATTTAAAAAGTTATTTAACACAAAATCGTAAAGAAGATTTAAAGAAGAACATTAAAAGTTTTATTGAATATTTTGATAATAAAAATGTTTTATTTTTTAAAAAACCTGAAGAAGAATTTATACCTAAAATATCAATTATTCAAAATGATAGTCAAAAAATAACTCATCTTATTCATCTTTCAGATATACATATTAGACTTTATAAAAGGTCTCAAGAATATTTAAAGGTGTTTCAGGAAACTTACGAAAATATTAAAAAAATTAAAGGAAATAAATTAATTGTGATAACTGGTGATATCTTACATTATAAAAANCAACTTTCTCCCGAATGTATAATTTTAACCCAAGAATTTTTACTAAAACTTTCTCAAATATCACCTGTTATTTTAATAGCAGGTAATCATGATGCTTTATTAACTAATCAACAACGAGTAGATTCTATTAGTGCTATTATTAATCATGCTCAAATTCCCAATCTTCATTATTTGAAAGACACTGGAATTTATCAATATAATAATCTAGCTTTTGCAGTCAATTCTTTATTAGATAATCATTGGATTTATGAAAAAAATATTCCAGAGATAGAAGTTGATTACAAAATAGCTTTATATCATGGAGGAGTAGGACAAGTTGATACAGGAGTAGGATATAGATTAAGAGGTGAGAAATTAGTGAGTGATTTTGATGGATATGATTATGTTTTATTAGGGGATATTCATAAACATCAATTTTTAACTCCTACGATGGCTTATGCAGGGAGTTTAATTAGTCAAAATTTTAATGAATGGTCTTATCCCCACGGTTTTTTAATTTGGGATTTATATCAAAATAAGAAAAAATTCATTAAAATTAAAAATCAATGTGGATATTTTATTTTCACTATCAAAAATGACCATCTTTTTATCAATGATGATATTATTACTGTTCAAGACATCCCTCATTACTTTTTAGATACAACTGATACCTTAGAAATAAAACTTTTAATTCAAAATTCTACATCAGAATATATTGATTTTGTTTGTGAAAAATTACGGACTTGTGCTACAGATGTTAAAATTTATTTTAGTTATTTAACGGAAAATCAGAATGAATATGAATTTCAAGGGGAAAATATTGAAACTGATTTTATAGAAATTTTAACTAAGTTATTAAAGGAAAAGTTTAATATCACAGATGAAAATGAAATTAAGTATTTATTAGATAAATATGAAGAATTAGTGAAAGAAAATCCACAACTAGAAGATAAAACATTAAATCGTTGGGAGATTTTAGATTTAGAATTTAGTAATATGTTTGGGTATGGAGAGAATAATTTTATAGATTTTTCAAGATTTAATGACCATACAGTTGTAGGTTTATTTGCTAATAATGGATATGGTAAATCATCTTTAATAGATATTATTTTATTTACTTTATTTGGAAAAATATCAAGGTTTCAAGGGAACGGAGTATCCAAAGATATTATTAATATTCAAAAAACAAAGTTTAATTCTAAAATCAGGTTTAAGATAGGTTCTCAAGTTTATATAATTGAAAAAGAGGGAAAAAGAGAACAATCAGGTAAAATCAAAATTATTAAGGAAAACTTTTTTAAGATGGAGGATGAAAACATTATTAATTTGGTAGATGAAAGTCGGATTAAAACTGATAAGTTAATTGTTAAAGAGATTGGAACCTTTGAAGAATTTATTTTTACTAATATTCAATTACAAAATAGAGATAAAAGTTTTAAAGATATGACAATGACAGAAAGAAAAGAATATTTATATAAGGTTTTTAAGTTAAATTTTTTTGAAGAAATAATTAAAATTTTGTCAGGGACTTTAAAAGAAATATCGGCAGATGTTTTATTATTAAAAAAATCATCTAGTCCTGAATTTAAAAATCAAATTAAAAATGAAATTGAAGAATTCCAAAATCAAGAAATATCCTTAAAAGAACAAATAGAAGACCATCAAAATCAAGAACAAATTTTAACAAAATCTATTCATCAACTTTTAGAAAAAACAGCCAAAATTAATCATTTAACCCCAGAAAAAATAAAATCTCATCAATCAAAATCTCATTCTTTAAAAGCAGAATGCCAAAATCATCAAACTTCACTCCAAAAAAAGATAACTGATATTAAAAATTTCAACCTTCAAGAAGTTAATATTCAAAAATTAGAAGAACAACAACATCAATTACAAAAAGAAATCAGAAAATTAAATAAAGAAAGTCTTATTCCCACCAAACACCTCCTCAAAAAAATATCTCAAGAACCTTTCTCTCATCTTATTCAGCAAAAAAAAGAACTCAGAACCCAACGTGGAACCCTCGCCCCAAATCCAGAGTTGAATAAATGGGAGGAAGAATTACAGGGTATTAAGATTTATGATATAGGGAAGGTAGATATTAAAACAGAATTACCCTTAAAAAATAAGGAATTAAAGGTTGTTAAACAAAAGATTAAATTATATGAAGAAGAGGTAAAAGATAAAGTATTAATTAAATCAAAACTAGAAAAAATGACAGAAGAAGTAGAAGAAAATAAAAGAATAAAAGAAAAGATTAAGTTAAATGAGAAGTTAATCAAGAAGATTAAGGAGCATGAATTTAATCCGGATTGTGAGTTTTGTGTAAGAAATCCCATAGTTCAGGAGGGAAAGAAGGCGGAGAAAGAAAATATTTTATTGAAAGAACAGTTAACAGAAACCAGTGAAAAAGAGGTAAAAGAAGAAAAGAAGAAGTTAGAGGAGATTTTGGAAAAGGAAAAGAAGTTAATTCAAAAGAAATCAAAATTGGAGGTTTTAAATAATCAAATTTTAGATTTGGAGGAAAAAAATAAACTGATGGAAGAAAATTTAAAGAATGAAAAAGTAGTTAATGAGTTAAAGGAAAAAATTAAAGAGGAAAAGAAGAAATTAGAGAAAATTTTAAAGTTAGATAAGGAAATAGAAAATTTGGAGGAACAAATTGATATTAGAATGGAATTAGAAGAGATAGAAAAGAAAAATCAAATAATTGAAAGTAAAAATCAGGAAATAGATGTTTTAATTAAAGATAAAGTTAGTCAAGAAGAAGAATTAAAACATCAAATTAAAAATTATCATAGTCAAACCTTAAAATTAACCAAACTGAAATCATCTTATAATGAAGAGTTAAATCAATTAGAAATCAAAGAAAAAGAATTAAAGGTTATCTTAGAAGATTTAAGTTTATTAGATGAAGAAAATGTTAATGATTTGACACAAATTGAAACATCTCAAAAAGAACTAAAGATATTACAAAAAGAATTAAATAATTTTTATGCAGAAAAAGGAAAAATAGAAGAAAAGATAAGAACTAATCAAGAAAAATTAGAAGATTTGGAGACTAATTTTAGTTTATTAGAAGAGAAAGAAAAAGAGTATGGATTAATAAAGGTTTTAGAAAGAGCTTTAGGAAAAGATGGGATGCCCCTCTTTCTTTTAAATCAATATTTGCCTTTAATCACTGAAAATGTAAATATGATTATTGCACCCTTTTTAGAAAGAGAGGTAGAGATTAAATTAGATGGAGACAAAATTTTATTTGAAAGTTTTAATAAACATTGTCGTGAAAAATCAGTGCAAATTCATGGAGGAATGGAAAGTTTTATGATGGATTTAGCTTTTAAAATTACTATTGGTAAATTTGCGAAAATGCCGAAAGGAGATGTTTTATTTATTGATGAGGGCATTAGTGCCTTAGACAAAGATAAAATCAGTAATATTGATACTTTATTTGAGTTTTTAAAGAACCATTTTAGGAAAATTATTTTGATTACTCATATTGATACAGTAAAAGATAGTATTATTGAGAAAATTGAGATAGAAAAGGTTAATAATTTAAGTCAAATTAAGTGTCTTTATTCAAATTGAATTTGAATACCGGAGGTAGTTTTACCTTGATTAATTTCTTGATAAAGACGGGAATTCCAAAGATTAATTTGTTCTTTATTTTTAAAAAATTTCAAGTTTTTTTTAACAATAATGTAAAACAAATAAATTTTTTTAGCATCTAAGGTTTTAGTTTTTTTAATAATAGTAGAATAAAGGTCATGTAATAAACTATCATTTAAGCCATTCAAAAAAATAATAACATTTTTAAGGAGAAGATTATCATTCTCAACTTCAAAATCAACATTATTAATTTTATCAACATCTAAGTTAAAGTAAATAAAGGTCATAAAGTTTTGAAGATAAACAGGGACAAAATTTTTAATCACATCATTAAGTTTTTCAATTTTTTTTTCTAAGGTTTTATCTAAGAATTCTAAATTTGTTTGAGTACTAACTGAAACAGATTCGACCATTTTACATTTTAAAGTATTAATATGTGTATGGTATTTAGTTTTATCCTTGAATATTTTTTGGCATTTTAAACATTGATATTCAACTTTTTTAGAGCAATCTGTTTTATTTTTATAATGTCTTTTTAAATAAATTTCTTTAGAAAAACATTTGAAGCATTTTTGACATTCAAATTTATTTTCCATTGATTTAAATAATATTTTCTTATTTTTATTATGCCTCACGAAATCTCAGTCATTATCGAAATCCCTAAAAACTCCAAAGTCAAATATGAAATTAATCATGATACCCACGAACTCATCGTCGATAGAATTTTACCAAGTGCTTATAATTATCCCCACAACTATGGTTACTTAGATAAAACCTTAGCAGAAGATAATGACCCCATTGATATTTTAGTTTTAAATGACCAAAGTTTTTTTCCGGGTTCAGTTATTAAATGTTATCCTGTCGGTGTTTTATTAATGGAAGACCACGGAGAAATAGATCCTAAAATTATAGCAGTTCCTACCCCAAAAGTTGATAAAAGATATAGTGATATTAATGATATTACTGATATTTCCAAACATGAATTAAATATCATTAAAGATTTTTTTGAAAATTATAAAAATAATGAAAATAAAACCGTTATTTGTAAAGGTTTTGAAAATCAAGAACATGCCCAAAAATTAATTAATGAAGCTTATGAAAGATACCGTATTTAACTTGATATTGATTTAATCTCCTTTTACGATTTTCTAATTCAACTAAATTTAATAATATTCCTACCACATTACCAATAGTAATTCCTATTTCATCATCAAAAGAATAAAGTCTTAAAAAATCTAAGACACAATAAAGAGGATGATGATGTTTTTTAACCACATTAAATAACTTCACCAAATAAACAAAACTATCATAATAATGTCTGCTCTTAAAATTTATCATCCTCATTTCTTCTATTATCTTTTCATGATTTTCATCCCGATACTTCTCCAACAACTTCTCAAAAAATAATAAGGTTTTCAAATTAAAATTTTTGATAAAATCTTCTGGACCAAACATCTTATAAGTTTCCTGACAAATATTACTGTATGTCTTCACACTCATCCCCCATCTATCAAATTCTTTAGTTTTAAAATTAGAATCTAAAAAATTAATCAAAGGATTAATATCAATCAAATATTTATCTAAATCTTTAATAATATCAGTAATCACTTGATTACTCATATTGATTATCAGAAATTATTATTAATAATCATCCCTATCCAAACTAATTCTTCTTAAACGTTCTTCTACTATTTTTTCCTTACTCACATTTGCAGTATAATTTTCCTCAAACCAAATAGGTGAACTGTATAAAATATTTCTTTGATGATAAGTTTCATTTTGAGCGATAGTGTCAGGAGAAAAAATTAAATGTTCATCTCTTCTTATTTCCATTTTTATATTTTTTTTCAATTCCATTATGATTTCTTCTAATTTTCCTTTTAAATTAAAAAATTTATAAATTCCATAAGTAATTCCTAAATTAGCAATAATGCCAGTAATTAAATAAATATCTTTCATAATTTTTTAAATAATCTTTCTTTTAAATAAANTATTTTTTACCTAAAATACCTTGATAATTATTTAAACCTTCAAAGTCATTAGGAAATAAAATCCATTTAAAATTTAATAATTCTTTATCCATTTTTTGAGAAATTTTATCCCTGAACTTTATAAGACAATAAATCTCTTTTACACCAAAATTTTTAATTTCTTTTATTATCTCTTGTCCAAAAATAAATAAATCAGGGTTTCTTTCTAACTCCACTAAAACTTTCTTTAATAATTCCTCATTCTCCTCATAAACTTTCTTTTCCCAAGTCAAATTTAATGCTTCCAAAAAATTATTACTTTTCTCCAAAGATATCATCTTAACATTCAAATTACAAGGACTTTCTAAAAATAAATCATATTTCCCATCAAATTTCTCTAGGTCCAAATTATCATATTTTATCAATTTAGTTTTAGTAAAACCCCAATGATTTAATTTCTTCTCCATCCGATAAACCTGTTTAAAATCCTGATTATTATAAAAATCTTCCCAATATTCCTTCTCAAAACTTTCTGATATTATCAATTTATCCTTTTCCATAAATTGAGTTTTACTGACACTAACAAATTTACTAAAATTAACATTAATAAAAAATTGAAAAGTTTTAACTGAAATTCCTTCAAAAAATAAACTAAATTTTTCTAAAATCGCTTGAACATCTTTCTTCTTCTTTAAATTTTTGATATCACTACTTTTTTTAAATTCATTACTAACCCAATTTAATAAAAATTCTGGTGTTTTATCAATAAAAAAACCGGAATAACAAATACCTTCTCCATCTGGTATATCTTTTATATCCATAAAAATTAATATTTAAAAGTTTTTAATTAAGAATGAAGTAAATAATATAAATTACCAATTTTATAAAGAAATAATGAATGTAAAATTTTTGAATAATAAAAACCTACTTTATTTTTAAAAGGATCTCCTAGTAATTGATTAATAGTTTTAATATTATCATCTTGACTATCTTTTTCCTTATAATTAGAAAGATTTAATTGTTTTTCTTTTAAAAATTCGTTTAGATGAATATATCCAAAATTTCTAGGTGGTAAATAATTTACTTTATCGTCTTTATTGAAAAAAAGAAAATACTTTGACTCAGGATTTCTTAATAATTGTGAATAAAGAAAATAATTAAATTTATCACCACCTATTCTTGGTTGACAATATGAATAAATAAATGTTTTATATCCAGAAATTAATGAATTTAATGAATTTAAAACGGCAAGTGCACCTCCTAATGAATGACCAATAAAACAAAATTCAGAACCTAAATATTGATTTCTATATTTTTTAGAACACATATTTATAAATTTTAAGGTTTTACGTAAAATAATTTTATCTATCTTTCTAAAATAACCACGAAAACCTTTGTGAATTGTAGGATTACCAATAGTATCTGAACCAAATTTAAAAAAACCTTCTTTTTTGTAAGGTTTATTTTTATTTATTTCAAGTATTTCATTGGTGTTAAAAAGATAAACATCTTTTTTTTGAGGTTTCATTAAACTTTTAATATCATCCAATGTTTGTGTTCCTCTTATTGAAAAAATTATTTTAATTTTATATCCATTTTGTTCAGGAACAATTAAGTAAAAAATCATTACAGCTGGAGTATTATTTGGATAAATTGTAAATTCTTCAAAATAAATTTTACCCAAATTTCTATTACTTTCACCCAAATTTCTATTACTTTCACCCAAATTTCTATTACTTTCACCCAAATTTCTATTACTTTCACCCAAATTTCTATTTCTATAATTTAATCTAGTTATGTTATTAGATTCTAATAATCTGTTTAAAACAATATTTTCTTGAATTCTAGGATTTTTTCTATTAAATTGTTGAATAAATGTATAAACTAATCTAGATAAACAAAAACCAGTCATTTCATTTTTTTCTGAATATTCTTTTGTAAATAAATTATTTAAATTTTCAATAGATAAAATTTTATTTTCATTTAAAAATTTATTTTCATTTAAAAATTTATAAAAAGCATTAAAATTTCTAGTATTACAAAAAACTAATTCATTACCTTTATAATTTTCTGCAATTTCAATCAATTTTTGTGTATAAGGTTTAAAACTAGATTTATTTTGGATAAGATTTTTTGTTAAAGTAACATTACTATTATTACTAGAATATTGTGGTGAAAAATAAAAATTTGTTTTTGGTAAAACATTACTCATACTTTAAAAAAGATATTTAAAAACTTTTAAATAAAAAAAAGAATGCAATGAGTTATAAAATAAATCCTGACCAACAAAGGATTCAAGATATAGAGGATTTACCTTTATATGCTCAAAAATTTATTGAAAAAACTAAATTTCAAGATGGTGAACAAGAAAAAGTTGAAAATATGGTAGAATATTTAATTAAACAAAAAATTACTGACAGAGAAAAATTAATGAAAAAAGTTATCCAAGCCTCCCGTATTTATAAAGTTATGCCTTCTCGCTCTAAACTATTGAGGGCTTACCGCAATTTAGTTTTAAAAAAGAATATCACTTTTGATTATGATTTTATGCATTTATTAGTTAATAAACCAACCAGAAGTGCTAGTGGAGTTTTACCGGTCACAGTATTTACCTCACCGAAACCAACTTGGGAAGAAAAGCATGGAAATACGACTATTATTAAAACCCAAAATTTTAGTTGTGATTGGAATTGTTATTATTGTCCCAATGAACCTAATCAACCTCGGTCTTATTTATTAAAGGAACCGGGAGTTTTAAGAGCTAATCAAAATGATTTTGATGAGATTAAACAATTTAACGCCAGAGTAAGGAATTTATTGGAGATGGGTCATCCGATAGATAAATTAGAGATATTAATTTTAGGAGGGACTTGGGAGTCTTATCCTAAACTTTATCGGGAACAATTTATTAGAAATATTTTGTATGCAGCTAATACTTATTTTGATAAAGAACCTAAGAGGGACCCTCATCCTATAGAATTAGAAAGTTATTTACAAACCGGAATATTTAAGTATTGGGAGAATTATGAAAATCCCAAGGTTAAAATTATAGGTATTACTATTGAAACCCGACCTGATACTATTAATGAAGAAATGATTAAAGAATTAAGAAGATTACAAGTAACTAGATTACAAGTAGGTGTTCAACATACAGATAATAAAATTTTAAAGAAGATTAATAGGGGATGTCAAATAGAAGATGCCCACCGGGCTTTTAAGTTACTGAAGGATAATTGTTTTAAGATAGATATTCATTTAATGCCGGATTTACCAGGTTCAAGTCCAGAACAAGATTTAAAGATGTTTGATGAAGTTTTACATGATGAAAGATTACAGGTAGACCAGTGGAAAATTTATCCATGTGCGACAGTTCCATGGACAGTGATTAAACAATGGTATGATAGTGGGAAGTATCAACCTTATGGGGATAGTGAGATGACGGATGTTTTATGTGAGATTAAAAGACAGGTTCATCCATGGATAAGATTAAATAGAGTGGTGCGGGATATTCCTAGTGAGTATATTATGGCGGGGAATTCCAATCCGGGATTGAGGTCAATGTTGCCGAAGGAGATGGAGAAGAGGGGGTATCGGTGTAGGTGTATTAGGTGTAGAGAGGTGGGGACCAATCCGCCGGAAGAGGAACCGGTTTTAAAGGTGAGGAAATATCTTGCTCAACAAGGAACAGAATATTTTATATCTTATGAAACGGAAGATGAGAAGCATTTATTTGGATTTTTAAGACTGAGGATAACGGATGAGGAATCCATTTTTAAGGAATTAAGTGGGTGTGGGTTAGTGAGAGAATTGCATGTTTATGGGACGTTATTGCCTCATCATGATAAATCTTTAAAAGTGCATACGCAACATAGAGGATATGGAACGAAATTATTGAAGAAAGCGGAGGAGATAGCGTTAGAACATGGAAGAAATAAGGTGGCTGTTATTTCGGGAGTAGGAGTGAGGAAATTTTATTACGATAGGGGTTATGAGTTAGTTAATGGAAATTTTATGATAAAGAATATGTTTAATTTCAGGGTGGTATATTTTATCTTTATGATAGTATGGATAGTACTAATAATTCTCAAATTACCTATCGGATATCGGAGTTAATTGAAAAATTAAGAAAATTACAAAAAAATGGAAATATTAAAGAAATTAGTCAAAATTTAAATAAACTTAATAATTTATTTCAATATTTTATGAGTTCAAATCTAAAAGAACAAAAAAATATCAATAGATTTAAGGAAAATTTAAACAAAATAAATGCCAAATATAATAATCAAGTTAGTCAACAATATCCAAATTTACCGGCTGCAGGAACTCATCCCGTTTTACCGGCTGCAGGAACTCATCCCGTTTTACCGGCTGCAGGAACTCATCCGGTTAATGTAAAAAAAGCAATGGCTTGGAGCAATCCAGTTTTAAAGAGATTATTAAATTTAAGTTTTATCTTAGATGAGATGTCAAATTCAGATTTAATAAAAAATGTAATAAAATATAATGGTAGTCTTCCAAGAGCAGGGAGAAAACCAGTAAATTATTTAGATGTTAAAAAAGAAAACTTAAAAAATTTATATAAAATTATCAAACGTCAATTAAATGAGATAATTTACCAAGGAGATATGACTAAGATAAAAGGTAGAGTAGTGAGTAACATATTATTTTATCAAAATAAAATTATAACAATTTTAGAAAATATTAAAAGAGGGGAACTAGAAATGAATTTAAATAAAAAACTCAATGTTACAGTAAAAAAAATTTATTTATTTGACCAAATAAGAAATTTAGTTAAAGAAACAACAGAATTGATAAATGAATTAGATAATTTGAAGAAACAAGTTATTTTGAATAAGTAATGGAAAAACATTTATTGATTTGTTTTTCTAAGGTTTTAATTTGTTTTTTTTGAGCGTCAATGACGCCTTTGAAGTATTCATTTTGTAAAACCAAATCTTTAATTTTATTTTTCAGAGATAAATCATCTTTTTTATTAATTTTCAGGTCATAAACGATAGAATCTAAATCAATTTGTTTTTGAATTTCTTTGGTTTTAAGTAGAACGTCATCTAATTTTTTGGAAAAGTTTTTTTGAGATAATCCGGCGCCACATTGTCCATCACAATTTTGATGTTTTAAACCAAGATGTTTGAAATAATTTTTATGATTTTTAAATTTTTTACCACATTCAGGGCAATCTATCATTAATTTATTTAATATTTTTTATTAAATCATCAATATATTCTTTCATCTCATCAGACCATTCTTCCCAAATTTCATCTATTAAATTTAAATCTTTTTTAAGTTCTAAAACAGATAAATTTTCTTTTTCAATACATTTATCTTCAATAATTCTACTAATAATAGTAGAAATAGGAATATCTAAATCTAAGGTCATATCATCATTTAAAATAACATCTAATTTTATTTTATTAACTAATCCCATTTCTTTTAGTTTTAATAAGGTTTCTTCTTCATCTAATCCGTCAATTTCATCTAAAACCTCTTGACAAGAAGGATTATCATCAAAATCATAATTAAGTCTTAAATTACTAGTTAAAAAATAAATATTTTCATCTTTTTCATCACTTTCAAGATAATCATAAGTTATTTTTTTAACAATTTTGGAGAAAAGTTGTTTATCAAAGGTTTTATTTAAGGCTAAAGTTCTTAAAACGGCTTCTTCAATGAGAGCGATGAGTAATTTAACTTGATTAAGAAAATCAAACATATAATAATTCTAATAATTTAATTTCAACTTCCCATTTTTTCTTTAATAAAGAGTTAAAAAGTTTTTTTCTATCTTCCATATGTTTATCAAATTGTTTTAAAGTTTTCCTTAAAATAGTTTTCCAATTTTCCAAATCATAATCGGAAATTACAAACTTTTCTTTATCTTCTATATAATCAACTAATCCATTTTGAGAACTACAAAGTATATGACAACCATAATTAATGGCTTCTAATAAAACATTACTCATACTATCAAAATAAGAAGTATTAATAACCACACGAGTTTTCAAATAATAATTTTTCATTTCATCAACTGCAATCCCATTAATAAAACTAACGTGTTTATATTTTTTTTGAAAATCTTTTTCAACTTCATCATTAGTAATCACTAAGGTTTTCCAGTTTCTTTTACCAAAAAAGTTAAGTAAATTAAGGGCTAATTCAACATTTTTAATGGGTCGGTTTAAATTAGAGGCAATAAAAACACAATCCCATTCAATTTCTTTATTAATTATCATTTCATTATCTAATAAAAGTAAGTTATGTTCTAAAACTTGACAGTCAAAACCTAAAACACTTAATTCAAATTTAGAGAGACGACTGTTAGTCAAACTGGGGATTAATTGACATTGCCGGATATTCATTTTGTGGATATATTCAAGAGATTTTTTAGAACATTCATTTTTATAAATACCAGGGATAAAAAAGTAAATTTTAAAAAAATTATCCCGCAAATATTCTATACTTTTATTATTAATGGCTGTTCTTAAAATCACCACATCATAATTTAAATTAGGTATAAAATCCTTAATATTATAAGAAGAATTCATATTAAAATTATAAACTTCACCCTCAAAATAAGGTTCTTTGGTTTCAACATGATTTAAATATAAATTTGAAACTTCAAAACCTCTCAAACTTAAAAACCGACTTAAACGAAAAGAACTGGTTGCACCTCCACCATTACCAGGTTTATCACCACTAATGATTAAAATTTTAGGTTGAGGATAATTAAATTTGATAACAATATTATTTTGATAAACAAAGTTAATTTTAAAAATAATTTCATCAAGGTTATTCCAGGAAAGACAATGGTTCATTTCTTGATGAGAAATACAAGGAATACCTAATAATCCACATTCTTGAATTTGATTAGCATTACCATCATGAATGGTTAATCTAACGCCAATGAAACATTTTTGATAAGTTTCCCAGATTTTTTCAGAGAATTCAAGTTCACTGCTCCGATAAATTTCAAATTTATTTAATTTAGGTATCAATTTATCAATTAAAGATTGATTATAAATTTTATTTTTATGGCGATTTTTGGTAAGTCCGTCGTAAATATATATACCTTTTCTTTTATTTTTGAGGGGATAAAGATAAGGTTTGAGACCGAAGCAGAAGGTTAAAAATAAATCTTGGACGTTTTTGAAACCAAATTTTAAACATTTTTTCTTAATTTGAGAACTTAAACAAAAATGGAAGATATTTTCTTTATTTAAGTAATCAAATTTAGATTTTTTAATCATAATATCACTACC
>JGI10211J14876_10000195_pt1 | contig 24922 bp, 19 predicted proteins | sample Etolagsediment_FD_14876 | JGI IMG/M metagenome (IMG submission 14876)
GGCGGGTCTGGCAAAGGCAACATTGATTGAAGTGCATTTGAAAAGCGGTGTTACCGACCCGGTGGCCGAGTCCGTGACGGCTGCGATGGCTGATATGCGTGTTGAAGCCAACAATGTGCGAACGGCACGAAAGTATATCCTTCTGGGCGATATCAGCCAAAGCCAGATAGATACAATCGCAAAGAAAATCCTGGCGAACGATTGCATCGAAGAAGTAATAGTAGGCAACGAAGCCGAACCGCCAAGCCCACATCTGAAACCATACGAATTAAAGATAATACACTGGCCTATACGCGACCTTGACGACGAGGGGCTAATAAGACTGAGCAGAGAAAAGGACCTGTTTCTCAATCTGATAGAGATGCAGACTGTTCAAAAATACTATAAGGAACTGGGCAGAGAGCCCAGCAACATTGAGCTTGAATCAATCGCCCAGACCTGGAGCGAGCATTGTGTTCACAAGACATTAAAAAGCTCTGTCGATATGACAATCAATGGTGAAACGATACATTTTGATAATCTGCTCAAAGAGACGGTTTTCAAGGCGACGCAGGAGCTTGATAAAAGCTGGTGCATATCGGTGTTTGCGGACAACGCGGGCGTGGTGGAATTTGACGAGGATTCTGCGATTTGTTTCAAGGTGGAGACTCATAATCGTCCATCGGCTCTTGACCCGTACGGGGGCTCAGCTACGGGCATTGGCGGTGTAATTCGCGACCCGATGGGGACAGGTCTGGGAGCAAGACCGATTGCAAACACGGATATATTCTGCTTCGGCCTGCCTGATATGAAGCTCGAAGAGATTCCGAAGGGCGTTCTTCATCCGAGAAGGATTATGAAAGGTGTTGTGGCCGGCGTCCGCGACTACGGCAACAGAATGGGAATACCAACGGTCAACGGCGCAATTTATTTCGACGAAAGATATATGGCCAATCCGCTGGTTTATTGCGGCAACATCGGCATTATGGACAAGGACAAATGCTTCAAGAATCCGGAAAGCGGAGATTTGGTTATTGTTGTCGGCGGCAGAACGGGGCGGGACGGAATACACGGAGCAACTTTTTCAAGCGGCGAAATAACGCACGAGTACGAGACAATTTTTTCTCACGCAGTCCAAATCGGCAACCCAATAACGGAAAAGAAGATGCTTGACGTGCTGCTTCAGGCAAACGAAGCAGGGCTGTATGAGGCAATTACCGATTGCGGAGCAGGTGGGCTAAGCAGTGCGGTGGGCGAGATGGGCAAAGAGCTCGGAGCAGAAGTTGATTTGGAAAAAGTGCCGTTGAAGTACGCCGGCCTTAACTATAACGAAATCTGGATTAGTGAGGCACAGGAAAGAATGGTCATCGCGGTCAAGCCCGAAAAGCTGAAAGCGATAAAGGAAATTTTCGATAGCGAAGACGTCGAGTCAACGGTAATAGGCCACTTCACTAACGATAAGAAATTGGTATTAAGATATAACGGCCAACAAGTAGCCGATATTGATATGGATTTTCTGCACGAGGGGGTGCCAAAATACTCGCGCAAGGCGTTGTGGAATAGTCCGGAGCTTTCCGAGCCGAGCATACCTGAGAAGGACAATTACAACGATGAGCTTTTGCAGATTCTCTCTTCTTATAATGTCGCCAGCAAGGAATGGGTAATCCGCCAGTACGACCACGAAGTTCAGGGCAGTTCGGTTGTCAAGCCGTTGACAGGCGTAAATAACGATGGGCCCGGCGACGCGGCGGTGATAAGACCGAAGTTCGACTCGGACAAAGGCATTGCCATAAGCTGCGGGATGAATCCGCTGTACGGCGATATTGACCCGTACTGGATGGCACTGGCCGGGATAGATGAGGCAATCAGGAACCTTGTGTGTGCAGGTGGGCAAGCCGACAGGGTTGCGCTGCTGGACAATTTTTCCTGGGGCAACTGCAGGAAGCCCGAAACTTTCGGGCCGTTGGTGCGGGCGGCCCAGGCGTGCTACGATGGCGCGATTGCATTTGATTCGCCGTTTATTTCCGGCAAGGATTCGCTGAATAACGAATTCTCGTGTGAAGATGGGACTCAAATTTCCATTCCGTCAACGCTGCTGATAAGCGCTATATCGATAGTGGATGACGTTAACAAGTGCGTAACGATGGACGCCAAAGAAGCGGGCAATTTGCTCTTTATAGTTGGTGAGACGAAAAATGAATTGGGCGGCTCGCACTATTACAAGATTCACGGCCAGCTCGGAGCCAATGTCCCCAGGGTGGACTTGGAGACAGCACCGAAAATAGCTGCAAAGGTTGCTGAGGCGATAGCCCAGGGGCCTGTAGTTAGTTGCCACGACTGCTCCGAAGGCGGATTGGCGGTGGCACTTGCGGAGATGGCGTTTGCCGGCGGGGTCGGTATAGAAGCGGACCTGAGAGGTCTGCCGAAAGGCAAAGACTGTTCGCGAGTAGATACACAACTATTCAGCGAATCGAACTCGCGGTACATTGTAGAAGTTGAGCCGGAAAATTACGATGCCTTTGCGAAGCTGATGCTCAACCTGCCCTTCGGGCAAATCGGAAAGGTAACGCCAGATAAAACGCTCAGTATAAAGGCGGAAAGCGGTGAGGCCGTTATCGAATTAGAGTTGGATAAGCTCAAACGAGCGTGGCAAGAACCGCTTGATTGGTAACAGGAAAAGGACCGTCAATGACACAAGTGAAAGCAATAGTCTTACGGGCGGCGGGGATAAACTGCGATATGGAGACCAAGCACGCGCTTGAGCTGGCAGGCGCGGAAGCTCAGCGTGTGCATATAAACAGGATAATCGAGGACAAGAAACTGCTCGAGGAATTCCAGATACTTGTTTTTCCGGGCGGGTTTAGCTATGGTGATGATGTGGCGGCCGGCAAAATTCTGGCAAATCAAGTCGTGCAGCATCTCTCTGAGCCGATACGAAAATTCATAGATGATGGAAAACTGGTACTTGGAATCTGTAACGGGTTCCAGGTGCTGGTCAAGACGGGGATTTTGCCGGGTGAGGATTCAAGCAGACGCCAGGAAGATGTTACCATAACCTATAACGACAGCGGCAAGTTCGAAGACCGATGGGTGTACCTTGCGCCTCAGACTGAAAGATGTATTTTCATTGAGAGGGACAGAGAAGTCTATCTTCCGGTCGCACACGCTGAGGGTAAAGTTGTTACGAAAGATGAAAGCACTCTGGAGAGATTAAAGTTACAGGAACACGTCGCGTTTAAGTATGTAGATAAAAACGGCGAAGAAGGCGGCTATCCTGTTAATCCGAACGGCTCAGTGGATTCCATAGCCGGCCTGACAGATGGTACGGGCCGGGTCCTGGGACTTATGCCGCATCCGGAAAGGCACGTTCGGCCAACTCAACATCCACACTGGTCCCGCTTAAAAGATAAAACAGACCCCGACGGAATGACAATCTTCAACAACGCGGTCAAGTACGTACAAGAGAATTTCTAAAGCTCATAATGTCTGTTATCAGGAAGCAGTACCTGGCTCAGAGCGTTTCGGGGCTGCTTGAACATTCCGGGATAGCGGAACGGATGATAGGAATTTTGCACAGCCTAAAATGTGTATGGTAGGACAGCAGGGGGATGAATTTCCTTGCAATGTTTTTGGGTTCGATTTAAAGTGGTTGTGGTTTGAGGGCCCGTAGCTCAGCGGTTAGAGCAGTGGACTCATAATCCATTGGTCGAAGGTTCGAATCCTTCCGGGCCCAGTCGAGTTTCGATGATGATGCCGTGTTACCCGGCGAATATCGTCTTCAAATCTAATCATTCCCGCCCGATTCGGTTATTTTGTAGGGGCCTTATGATTTTTAATTGCCTATGGTACTCAAATCAGTTGGTTTCTTAAGTACAAGAGTGGTTCCAGTACATTGATAAATTCAGATTGACGGGAGCAAAAGTCAGGTCTAACTTTGCGAGGCCAGGCCGACGCGGAAAATTACCCCCGCCGGCCTGGCGGTCAATATTTCCACAAAGCCGTTGTGTGCCTGGGCGAATTTTTTGACCAGTGCAAGGCCGAGGCCCGTTCCAGCGGTTTCACGCGTAGCTTCGGCCTCGGTGCGATAGAACTCCTCAAAGATTTTCTTACGCTGCCGATGTGGTACGCCCGGCCCATGGTCTTCGACCTCAATGAAGACGAATTGACTGTCGCTCCTGGTCCGGACTGTAACAATCTTATCATCTGCATTTCGGGCATATTTGATTGCGTTGTCCAGCAGGTTGACTACTATCTGCTTGACCGCGTCGCTGTCAAAAGCTGTTTGCTCAAGCTGTTCGAGATGTGTTTTTATCGAAAAGCCGTTCTGTGCCGCATAGGGCGCCATCATTTCGACCACACCTTCGATGCATTTGTTTAAGTCGCCTATGCTGAACGTATATTTTTTACGTCCCCTTTGGATGCGTGAGAAGTCAAGCATGTTCTCTATCAGCCGGCTGAGCCGCTCGCTCTCCTGCCGCATACTTCTGTAATATTCAGCGAGTTTATCCTTCGATTTTACCCAGTTTTTTTCGAGCATTTCCGAGTACATTCGTATTGAAGTCAGTGGAGTTCTGAGTTCGTGCGAGACAGCCGATATAAAGTCATCCTTTTTTTGTGCCAGCTTGATTTGCGCCCGCACATTGCGCCATAAGCTTGCCAGTCCCAGCGTCGCCGCCAGGAGCACAATTGCAATAATACTGAAATACCAAATGCGCAACTGACTTATTTGTCTGCCAATCAAAGCAGGATTATCCTTAAAATCCAATATCAAATTCCCAAAGCCAAAATCGAGAGTTGCTCTATAGGCGGTGTCTTCACCTTCCTTTTGAGTTTGCGTCAATTCAAAGCTCATACCTTCGCGCATAAGGCGGTTAGCGGACTCTTTTACCTCGTCGATTAACCTGGGCTCATTAAGCTGAAATCCCTGCCAAAAGTGCCTGTCCTCGATTTGCACGTGCCTTACCAGGAACACCTGGCTGTCAAATATCGATTGCTCATTAGCGTTTTGTGGAACAATCAGCGGGACAAACGGCTCAATCGTGACCTGCACGGTTTCATCTATATTACCCTGCACTGCCAGTTGTTGCTCATTAAGCAAGGCATTTATATTGTCGGCATCAACTTCCGGCTCGCGGCTTTGTTCTGCCTGCCTGGCCATCCGTGCTTGTTGCTGCTGGTCGGGCTGAGATGACCAATCACCCATTTGTATTCCGCTGCTGGCATTAGCGGCTATATTAGTTTGAAAGACAACGTTGAGCTGCTCTATGACCTGAGCCTTACGGTCTCTGTTGTCCAGACTCTCAATAGGATAATTTGCTCCACTTTGGTCTTGAATCGCCTGGCCTTTTCCTGTTCTTCGCCTTTTTTGGCTTTGACCTTTGGCTGCTTTCAATGGAGTACTGCGCGGAGCTGTGGCTTTTTTGTCAACTTTTGCGTCAACCGAATTCATCATCAGGCCGTTCAGCGCAGGCACCACGTTATTTTTGACGTTAATACTACTGGACACTGCTTTGGCATAGAGTTCATCAGAAAGGCTTTTTACATCTGCATTTTGTATGAGGAGGTCATTCGGCGTGAGAACATTGCCACCCGCATCGATTTGAAAGTGGCCGTACGCGAGGCCGTGCTCGAGCTGACCGCTCAGCGGCGAATTAAATACCGGTATCTCCTGCTGCCTGTGTGTAATGTTTTCGTCAGCTTGATAATATTGATAATCGGTGTAGCGCCGGTTTTCTTCCGAGCTTATGAACTCGTCGAGTTTGCGTTTGACGTCCTGTCTGATTTGTTCCGCTACATCGGCGAATTCGCCCAGACGTGCCAATTTCAGGCCTTGTGACCATTTTTCAATGGCGTGATATCCCAGCACCGTCAACCCACCGAGGGCGGCAACAATTATCACCGATAAAATAATAAGTCGTTTATACATTTGTTTTCAGTTGTCCTGATTACGGTCAAGTTTCGTATTTGTAACCAGCACCACGGACGGTTTTTATAATTTGCGGTTCCGCAGAATCCTGCTCGATTTTGCTTCGCAGCTTGGCGATATGCATATCCATTGTCCTGGTGCCCAACTCCGTCATTGTCTCGTTCCAAACCTCCTTGTAGAGTTCTTCTCTACCGATGACGCGGTTCGGATTTGCCGCGAAATGCTGTATAATTTTTGCCTCGCGTTTTGTAATTTTTGTTTCCTCGTTATTCCGTTTTATTTTCAATGCTGCAACATCAACGTCTAAATCTGCAAACTTAAAATTTTTTCCAACTGCTCTCGCCGGGTCTGTTCGTCGCAGCACCGCTTTTATTCGGGCCAGCAGCTCCTCAAGCGAAAATGGTTTGGTGATATAATCATCGGCGCCGAGGTTAAGGCCCGCCACTTTTTCTTTTTGCTGTCCCTTGGCCGTCAGCATAATAATAGGGCTTTGCAGGCCCTCCTGACGCCATTTCGTGCACAACTGTTCGCCGCTGATTTTCGGCAGCATCAGGTCGAGCAAAATCAAATCGAACTGCTTCCCGGCCACAGTGCGTTCAGCTTCCAGCCCATCCATAGCTTCGCTCACCTTAAAGCCGTGGAACTCTAAGAAGTCCCGAAGGGCCGTTCTGATTTTCTGCTCGTCTTCTACTATTAATATGTGCGCATCTTCTACCATAACAAACCTGCTACCGTATATTATAAGCTAAAAACAACCGTAACGTTTGTAAAAGTTTTGTAAAAAAACCCACTCATTTTTTACAGGCATTTTACTTGGTTCTCACTCGTTTCGGTCGTATATTTAATCTAATGAGGACGTAAATGATTCTAAAACTTTTTGAAAGGAGCGACAAAATGAAAAAGGAAACGCAAATCCTCGCGCTGGCAATTGCGCTGATTTGCCTACTGACTGCGACGCTTGTAGAGGCGCAGGTAAGTTCCAGCAAGCAGCCGGAAGAGGAAAACCCGCACCTGTGGAAACCGCACGTGGAGTCTGTTGCCGTATTCAAGAATGGTCTCGGTTTTTTCATCCGCCAGGGCGAGGTGGGTCTTCGCGACGGTTGGTGTGTAGCACAGCAGGTACCGCCCGCTGCTTTCGGGACATTGGCAATCTACTCACTTAATGAGGACCACCTTGTGGACATTGTCGGCTCTGGGCCGGGCGAGATTGTCGATTTCGACGGCAAAGATGCTCCGAAAGACACAGCTTATAAGCGAAGCCGCCTGGAGGCCAGCAAGAACCTCAGAGTTCAATTGACCTACAAGCACAAAAGTGCCGACCGAACGGCGGCAGGCAAGCTTGTTTCGGTAGGCCCGGAGTTCATTGTCCTCGAGAATCAGGACAACAGCTTCGCCGTGCCTGTTGAAGGCGTTTCAAGAATACAAATTCTTGATTTGCCGGTTCGCCTCCATGTAGAAAGCGAAGCCGAGGAGGCGCCGAAAGAAACCACCCTTGGAATGGCTTACCTTCGTAAGGGCATCACCTGGATTCCCGAGTATACGCTTAAAGTCTTGGATGAGACAACGGCAGAACTGATGCTGCGTGGGACGCTGGTCAACGAAGCTGAGGACCTTATACATTGTGATATTCATTTCGTCGTTGGTGTGCCGCACTTTCTGCATACGGATTACATGGCGCCGATAGCGGTCGGACAGGTTATCCGGACGATAGGGGCGGCGGTGGCGCCAAGGCAGATAGCAACTCAGATTATGAGCAGAGCGGCGATTACCTCAAATATCGCAGGTGCCGACCAATTCGGGGGAGGAGGCATCTATCTTGAGGAACGTTCGGGCGAAGATGATGTGGACAGGATAATGGGTAACCTCCCGAGGATGGGTGGTGCCGCCGCAACTGACTACACCGTTTATACGAAGAAGGACATAACCCTGCGTCGAGGCGAAAAGGCGATTGTCACGCTATTCGTTAAGAAGATAAAGTATTCTCATGTGTATCGCTGGTCACCGCCCGAAAGTATGGAGCATTTCCTTGTGCTTCATAATAACACCGATACCGCCTGGACAACCGGACCCTGTCTGGCAGTCAGCGAGGGACGACCTCTCAGCGAAGACCTTTTAAAGTATACCCCTAAAGGCGGCAAATGCGAAATACCCGTAGCGCAGGCGGTTAATGTAGCTCATGACAAGTCTGAGTCAGAAATCGACCGTAAACCAAAAGCTCACGAGCCACGCAGGGACCGCTTCCTGGACCTTGTAACGCTCCAGGGCAAATTGAAACTTCGCAACTTTGAGAAGGAAACGGCCAATATCATAATTGTGGTTTCGGTTCAGGGCAAGCCTATCTCGGCGTCAGATAACGGAGTGGTTCAGGCTGACCCCACAAAGCTGAGGCTTGTAGAAAGAGTGGGCAGCGTTCGCTGGGGAATCAAGCTCAAAAAAGGCGCAACCAAGACCCTGACTTACAAATATGAGCGGTATGTACCGTCGGATTGAGCGTCGAATTAGGTTGTCCATTTGTGATTTAGTTCCCAGTCGGTCGTACAGACTGATTTTAGAACCTTTTTGAAAGGAGCGAAGAATGAAAAAGGAAACGCAAATTTTCACGCTGGTAATCGCGGTAGTTTGTGTACTGGCCACAGCCGCTTTTGCCGAGGTGCCGACAACAACCGGCACCATCACAAAGGTAACGGTCTATCGGGGCCAGGCCCTGGTAACCCGTACCATCAAAGTTGGTTTGCCGCAGGGAGCTTCCGAGTTAATTATTACGGACCTGCCGGCCAAGATTGTTCCCGAAAGTCTCTACGCTCAGACTTCGGGAAATGTCAAGGTCGTGAGCGTAAGGTACAGAGAAAGGGCGGTCAAAGAGGATACGCGGGAAGGGGTCAAAGAACTCGATGAGCAGATTGAGAGCCTGAAAAATCAAATTCGTCACGCAGAAAGGAATCACAAGCACGGCGGCAATCTTTGGGCCAAGTATGAAGGCCTCTGGAAACTGACTATCGATGGTTCAAAGGTCGATTTAAATCGTGGAGTGCTGCAGGCTGAACAAATCCAATCGCTGGCGCAGTATCTGGAGGGCAAATGGAACGAGCTGCATGAAAAGTCACTGGAAATAGAGGACCACACAGCCCAGCTTAAAAAGGAGCTGGAGCTTCTTAATCGCAAACGCAGAGAGCTTGACACCGGCCGGTCCCGCAGAGAGCGAGAAGCGGTGCTGTTCGTAAGAAAAGACGATAAGAAAAAGGCCTCTATCGAACTCAACTACCTTGTCAATAGCGCCAACTGGCGACAGCAGTATAATCTGCGGGCCAATCCCCAAAAATCAACCGTCCTGATTGAATACAACGCAGTCGTCAACCAAACAAGCGGTGAAGATTGGAACGGCGTAGCTTTGAGCCTTTCGACCGCTGAGCCGACTATGGTCGCTGCGCCTCCTGTCCTCGAACCGATGCTTGTAGGTTTTTCCCGCTCCGACCGGGCCCAGCAAATCGAGCAGCAGAATCGTTTCAGTGGACTTGCCGGTATCCGACAGTTTCAAAAATCCCGCAAGGCCAATATCAAAATGGGTTTTAACGCCAATGCTGCACTTAACACCCTGGCAATCGACAACCAAACTTTTCTCATCAACGCTGATGTTGGGCAGGTCAAGGAGTTTCAGGAACAACTGGCCGAAATCGCTCGCAACGAAGGTGTCAGCGTAACGTATGATTTGTACGGCAAACTCACCCTGCCCAGTCGAAGCGACCAGCAGCTTGTTACCATCGCCTCGTTCGGCGTCAAGGCCGAGTTTACCCTGGTCGCAACGCCGCTGCTGACGGATTATGTTTATCTACAGGGAAAACTGTTTAACGAGAATGGGCCTATCCTTTTGCCCGGCGAAGCCAGTATGTTCCGCAACGGCGAATTCGTCGGCAAAAGCCAATTGCCGCAGGTTACCATCGGCGAAAAATTCACCGCCGGCTTCGGCATAGATTCGCAGGTTCAGGTAGCCCACGAGCTCGACAAGAAGAAGACGCGCATCCAGGGCGGAAACCGCATCGACACTTATCACTACCGTGTTGCTTTGAGCAATTATAAAAACACTGCGGTGAAATTGCAGTTGCTCGACCGGCTGCCGTATTCAGACAGCGATTCAATCAAGATTGAACTTGGAGAAGTTAAACCCGTCTTAAGCGAGAATAGTGAATACCTGCGTACGCTCCGCAAAAAAAGCATTCTGCGTTGGGACCTTAACTTAAAGCCGAATACTGTCGGCGAGAACGCTGCTGTCGTCAAATACACTTACACTATGGAGTATGACAGGAATATGAAAATACAGCCGCGTCGGACAAGTCAATAAACCAACTCTTTAGACTTATGGGGTGCGCACCACTTGCGCACCCCATTTGGTGTTTGGTGGTTTGGTATCCAGACATTGGAATTCTTAGTCCGTTTTTGGATATCTGCTCCCACAGTCCTGCAATTTACTCTTAATTTTCTTGCAGCATCATTCGGCTTGATGTAAAGTAAATATGCAGCGTTTGCTGCCGCAGGTATTTTTTAGCTATATGGGCGATTAGCTCAGTTGGTAGAGCAGCTGACTCTTAATCAGCGGGTCGCAGGTTCGAGTCCTGCATCGCTCATTAGACTTTGAGCCGTTGTCAGGTGATGACAGGAGTCTTTTTCTTGTGTCTAAGTCTGACATTTGGAAGGGTTTATCGACTTCACTATCAAGTTTGCTGTCCCGCTTTTCTTGTGCTTTATCGGTGTCAATCACAGACATCGGATTAAGGCCAAAGTCAGAATTTCCTGTAAGCTGGCCTGTAAGCAAATTGTTGTTGTCAACAATTGTGTCATCAGTTCCGGTTGCAGCAGCTTTTTGTTTTTCGTTACTTGGCATGTTCGAAGCCGAAAGCCTACCTCTGGTTCGGCTGAAACCGAATGGAACTTTTTCTGCGTTTCCACAGAAAAAATCTTAAAACTTAAAATTTCCAATCAACATTTAGTGGTTTTGTTACGGCTTATATATATGGCAATGACTTGCCAGATTCAGGCGAATCATTGCGGTGAATAAAGCTGGCGAGGGCGAACGAAACGGTAACGGCCATGCTGTAACTTTTAACGCCGAGGGCAGAGAGAAAGTTGTCCTGCCCAGGCAGGATTTTGGGGGATATTGTTATGATACAGGCGGCAACGCAAATAGATGGGCAAATACAGGCAGCCAAAAGCAGAGAAGGTAAATATCTGGGCTTTGCGTTTTTGGAGAAGGACGATGGCATGAAATTGGAATTTGTCGGTTGGACAAAGTTAACGCCACAGCCCGACAAACCTGATTACATCAGGGGAGTTGTCAATCCGTGGGGATGTGAAATACCCGTGATTGACCTTAGAATTTTGTATGGCAAAGGTACAACTGAATTGACAGAGACAACATGTATAGTCATTTTCGAACACTTTGAGCAATATAAATACAACTTTGGGATAGTAGTCGAGGAGCTTTCAAATGTAATAAATATTGCGGATGGTACAGAGAATAAAATATCACCGCTACTGCTATCAGCGAGGCGACATTTCTCGACCGGCCCGGCGGTAAAAAACTGAAACCCTATAATCATTATGACAACTGAATCTGGTGAAGGTGAGCACAGCAATGCAGCAATGGTGGTGTTATGACTGTGTCAGTTGGATTCCAACCACCGCTTTTGTCGTATTGGCGGTAGATATACCAAGGGCAAACGGAGACGGCGGCATGCAGTCTTTGTGTTTATTATGAAAGAAGGATTATATGCACTGTCACCATAACATTTTTGTCGAGGCAATTCGAGACAAGAGAAAAGTCAAATTGACCTTTCTCAGCAAGGAACGTGGTAACAAGACGGATAAACTATGCGGCCCAGTCTTTTACAGTGCATCCGTTGCGGATAAGGATTCGGGTTGTTATTACCTCTGGAATTTCGAGAGCAACACCGGCAATAATTTTTTAGCTTTGTCGCCATCTCAAATAGTGAGTATAGAGTTGACAAAGGAGCACTTTGACTTGGTGGAATTCTTCACTTCTTCGAGAGAAATTAGCGACTCTCAGCGTGAGAGTGGAGGGAATTTACCTAAGACTAAAAGGAAAGAACTCGATGGAAAAAGTTTGTAAGAATTGTGAGTATTTTGTGCAGGAGAATATCAGCGGTACGACGTACGCTTGGGGTCATTGCAAGAAACCAAAGACATCTGTCATGGTGAGCGTAAAAAATGAACGTGGCGCTTTTATGTGGGCTGATAAAACCTGTAGTGATTTTAAGCCTAAGCAAAAACCTGACAATAATCCGGGAGCGGCACCGAAGGGTGGGGGTAAGTTCCTGAAACAAGATTGCGGCCAATTTGGCTAAGATTAAAGCCGATTAATACCATAATGGCGGTACTGTTAATGTGCCACTGGCGCTTAAACGTAATGGTTGCTTTGTTGGGCCCTGTTATTGTGCCAGTGACATAAATTTAGGGCGCAGACTTTCCTGCGCCCTTGTTCTTGGCAAGAGTCTGCGAAGGTACACCCGCATTTTCAAAGGGAAAGCCAAGCGATTTGCAGTCACCCAAGTGCAAAACTTGGTACTTCTGACATTCCAAATCCGGATTCAAACGCCCAAAACGCATTTTTTACGGGTACACCCCCTCAGCCAAACCATCGAAGTCACGAACTTTTATTGACGATAATCAGGTTATAGTGTATAATACTTTGAGCTTTCAACTAATTCCATTTTGTCTTTTGGCCGATGTGCCTCCTGTTTAGAAGCGGAGTTGAATGCCTACAGCAAGTGTAAATCAAAAGTCTGATGCGCTGAGCAACGTCGATCGTGCAGCGGAAGTTTTCGATGAATACGGCGATTTCATCCGCTCGGTCATTCGTTTTCATGTCAAGAACGAAGTAGAGGCCGAGGACTTATTCCAGGATTTATTTTTGTTATTAGTTGTAAAGCCAATACCTCAGGAAGTGCAAAATGTAAAAAGTTTTCTATATAAGGTCATATCTGACACGATTAAAGATGCTTTTCGCAGAATAGACCGCTATCAAGCAAGGATACGCAGGTATGCCGAGCGCAGCGTACGCACAATCGCAAAACGCCCAGAGAATGTTCTAATGGAAGTAGAAGAAACGAAAAAGATGTTTGAGTTAATTGAGAGGCGCCTGCCCTCATATGAAACTTTGGCGGTAACGTTGAGGCACAGGGATAATTGCAGTACAGAGGAAGCTGCCGAGAGAATGGGGGTAAAACCTGGGTCTGTCAGAAGGTATGTTTCTGCAGGACTCGAAAAGATTCGACGCTTTGTCGGTGAAAAACAAAGGAACAACTTATGATAGTTTCTAATCCTAACTCGATATGTAAGCGAGCTCAAGCCTATTATTATGAGTATCTTTGCGGAGAGGACCAAGAATATATTCCCGCAGAAATACTTGCCCACATCGACAAATGCCATTTTTGCCAAGCTGAGGTCGATCGGCTGAGAATTATACTGGCTGAGGCCGAAGAACATGCTACGGAAAGCACTGGGCGAACCAGCTCAGCCGCTATTACCAATCTAAGGCTTCACTTCGCCTATGCCGGTGCACCGGTGACTTGCAATATCGCGAAGCCATTCCTGCCCAGCTTGGCTATCCCTGCCCTGGAGGTCGGTGTGCCTACGCCGATTACCGTGCATCTTGACAAATGTCAACAATGCGCGAATGACCTTGAAGTTATTCGGCAGTTAAACCTCACCCACAAACAACTGTGCCGATTAAGTCAGATATTTGCGGACAAGCCTTCTGAGCATACTGTTGGCTGCTCAGAAACCAGAGCTGCTGTTTTGGGGGTTGGGTTCATGCATTTTCACAAAGCTAACGCAGAAGTTTTGAAACACTTGTGCACCTGTTCCAATTGCCGGGAACAGTTGTATCAATTCCGCGATAAGGTTCGCAGGGAGTTGTCGGATGATGAAAGTACTCAAAATAGATTCCCCTGTGAAGAGGTCTCGACGGCCGACATTTTCGACTATTGTTTCCCATACGGAATTGACCCGGCTAATGACCAATATGCTAAATTCCGCGAGTCTCTTACCTCGCATTTGCGATACTGCCCAACGTGCTTGGCCAAAATGCAGCAGTTACACGAAACGATATACAATATAGTCGAGCAGCCTGACAGTGAGGTTGTGACCTATTTTACCTTCGAAGAGCGAATTAACGAGGGAGTAGAACCCGAACCCACCGATTTATATGCAGATTGGCCAATCAATGTGCAGGTGCTTGACAAATCCAAGATTGAGTCCAAAACATCCTCTACCACCATTTGGTTTCCACGATTACTCAAACAAAGGGTTTTGGCTCTGAATCTGAAAAGGTTTATTAAGCCCGCATCTGTCGCGGCGGCGGTGATTTTAATGGCTCTTTTCCTATTAAACGCCCCTGTTGCCAAGGCGGTTGACCTCGGCCAGATTTATAAGGCTCTCGGGCAAATCAAAAACGTCTATTTCGCTGCGTTTGACCCAGAAAAGCCAGAGCCGACTCAAGAAATTTGGGCGTCTAAAGCGTTAAACGTCAAGATGGTTAAAACTGAAAGAGAATGCGTTCTGTGGGACCTCAAGGGCAAATCCAAAAAATCGAGAGATTTGAACTTAAGCTCCATCACAACGGCAAAACTGGATAATGATGTCCTCATGAAGGTTGGGGAGACTATGAAGGCGCCGTGGGGTCTGTTGCCGTTTGATGATATATCCAAAGTGCCCCCAGGCACCAAATGGCAGCAGGTAGCTGATGAAGACCTCGAAACTACTGTTCCTGATACAGAGGTATATGATTTAGTGTGGACTAAGAAGGAACTTATAGGCTCCATAGTCTATAATAAATGGCGTGGCTATATAAACACCAAGACGAAGCTCCCGAGAAGAATTGAGCGATGGGAAAAGGGCGCGAAAGAAGAAGAATATAAGCTTATAACTGTTACGGGCGTTGCTTACCCCACGGCCGTTGAAGTGAGAGCTACTATCAAAGATGCTGGTTTTTAGTCATTTCTACTTTTTTGTTTTCGGTAGCCAAAGCGGGGAACGATTGCTATAGTCGCCGTCAATTTCTTCTACGAACAAATCATCTGCTTTGACTCGGTCTACATGGCTGTCTGCAAATCCAGCGTTGACGCTTCTGTTCGGATGACGGCCGTATATAGCATCTTCCTCGTGGCCAAAGAATAGAGTTCTTTCTCTATTAATTACCAGGCCTGGGACATAAAAAGAACCTTCTCTCGCAGGATTCTCAAAAGGTTGGCCGGGTGCATCTGTGGCGCCCCGCCAGCTTATAAGGCTGTACCCACTGTCAGTTATGAGCAATGTTTCAGCGGATGACCGAATTTGATGCAGGCTCAGAGGTTTTCCAACAAACTCGCCGCCTATAGTTCCCGGCGCATCCTTGCAAATTGCACGGTTCACCCCGTAATTTCCACAGAGGACGTTTGCTTGCGGACAGGGATCCTGAATACGTCTGGATGGACACCAAACAACGGTCCCTTTATCAAAGCCCTCTCCAAGAATGTTTGCCAGGAAGTGAAACCACCACCAACCCATTTTGTCATAGGCAGCATCTCCCACATGGCCACCGGCAGGCGGGACCAGGCTGGGAATTGAATCGTCAAACCCGTGAGGGAAGGTCCCGTTTTCCTGGTCATACACAGTCAAGGCCAAAGACAACTGCTTGATATTTGAGCCACAAGCCACCGCATTGGCTTGTTGTCTTGCTATGTGTAATACAGGCAGTGAGATACCGATGAGCATCGCGATAACCGCAATAACGACAAGTAGTTCAATGAGTGTAAAACCGTGGCATTTCATATTTGTACTATTTTACCAAGATTCATTCGGTCATAAAGAGAAGAATAGTATTTTGAGGCTGAACTATTTGTGTTGACACTATACACCAAAGTGCTTGTTGCCTGGGCTTACAGGTGATAAATGGACAGCCCATTAGGGTTAAGAAATAAACGTTCCTGAAAAAGAATTCAAAAAAAGCGGTTTGTAATCAACATTGCAGTAGTCTGCTTCGGTATTATTATGGGCGGTTAATTCTCGTTGGGAGGACTACTTATTACGAGGGAGATTGCCGTCATACTAACCTAAGTAGCGTGCATAGCTAAACCAGTTCCTCCGGATGGGCGGTCAGAATTGTAAATTCCGGCCACCTGCTTTATTTGGAATATCAGTTGCACGCCCGTATGAACCGGCTAAACCATTCACCGGTTATGGTACAAACGCCTGGATTATGTGGGTCTTCTATGCAGGGGGATGATACATTTCCGACCATACCAGTTCCGGTACAGGTGCCGCCCTCCGGGTCTGGCTCACAGGCCCATCGGTTGTACCATATCCGGTATCGACCGCCGCAAAGCCCAAAAATGGGTTCGGAGCAAAATCTTATATTGTACTCCTGGAACAGGTCCGTGCAGGAAAATCCGCCTCCGGCTGAGCCGGTTATCTTGTGCAGTTCATCATCATTGAGCTCGGTGTAGGTTGGTTCCAAATCCAGGGGTTCATTGGAGATGAGTAGTGCCGTACCTTCGCTCCAGTCGAGGGCAAATTCGTCAAGCTTGGTGCGATAGAAGAATTTATTACTATCTAAGTCTATGATCCACACGTAGTCCTCGTCAATATATTCAAGAACTACGTAATGGCTTGCTCGTGGTAGATGCAGAATTGCCTGACAGCCTTTTAGGTTCTTGAGTGTTTGGATGTCGGTTTTGGCCGCAAGGCAGTGAAAACCTAATTCTTGGGCAAATTGTCGCAGTGCGTAAAGGCTTGTGCTCTTATTCGGCCCATTTACCAATTCGGCAAGTTTCTGGTCGGTGACGTTCTTGCCCAGTTGCGCCGAAACATACCTCATGGCCAATGTTGCGCAGTTTTGAGTCTGCGTATCGTTAGCCGACGCAATCGCAAGCCTGTTTTGAAGCAGCGACTCAGTGTCGACTTCCTCATAATAGCGATACGACAAGGGCTTATCGGTAATTGGGGAGTAGAACTCTACCAGTGCATCGGGTTCATACGGAACACTGAAAGGGTCTGGTCGCAGCAGACTTGTGCTGATGGAAGTAAGGTTCCAGTAGTCATAAGATAACAGTTCAGGTGATTGTTTACTGTTATCATATTTTTCAATAACAATTGTAGTGGGAATCCATTTGCCGGAAACCAACTTATAATCTCCACAGGTTTTTGTTATAGATGAACCACCAGCGTAATTGAGCGAATAAGATAATACTGCATAACTTTTTGTTGGGTCGAGCACGAAAACCATTTCCGGCATGTTTGTCTGATTGAGTGTTAGACGTACTTGGCCTTGTTCGTCAACCTCCGCCGATGATTCAGCGGCTGAAAGACTCTCGAGTGTGTACACGCCGTATCCCCATGGAACGATTCCAGCGGTTAACGGACCATTAACAGTGACCGGAATGTCGGTGAGACTTTCGGTGACGATCGCGTGATTACCCGGTCTGAAATACATCGTGTACCGCTCGCCGTCCCAAGCAAATGCACGCCTTCTATTCCAATTTAGGTCGAAATCACCTCGTGAGGATTTGCGTGGGGTGCTTCCTTGCGATTCCGTCTGTTTGGCACGCGAATCTACATTGATTTCCCAGTAGAATCTATCTCCATCGCAGTTTACAATAACATTTGAATCAATTACGTATCCATTTGACGATTTGTATTCCTGGTGCGTAGCCTCAATAGTTCCGGTTGGAATCCAGGTTTTTCTTGGGTGGCTGGTGAGCGTTTCGAAAACTTGCAGAATCTGTGCGTTGTCTAACTGGCTGTCCGCTGAGGCAAAATCCTGAGCGAGGAACAACAAAACGACCGCTAATACAAAATTTCTTTTCTTCATAAAAGTACCTTTTACTTGATTAGTCCAAAAGTTCAATTTATGCCCTCGGATATGAGGCCTTATTAAAACTACGGATAGGCGTTTCTTAGGCTGTCGATGAATTCGTTCCATTCTGCCTCATTAATACCTTCTCCGATCCAATCTGCCTCGAGCAATATCTGCTCCAGCCAGCTTATTATCTCATCGATTTCCTGCACGTTGAGCATTTCGTCCACTCCACCTCCCATCCCCATCATTTGCTGGGAATTTGGGTCTATTTGGTGAATGGTAATTCCTTCCAGCTTAGGAAATGGTGGATCGTCGTTTATTAGCTCCAGCGTAACATCACCCGCCCCTCTGCAAGTAAATACGAAACTTGCTAAATGGCCATCTGATATTGGTCCAGAGAGTATGTTGAAGCCCCGTAACCGAATACCTTCTTCCTGAATTGTGCCTGGTCCCCAATAGTCAAAATAGGGAGTTCTGGGGGTCGCCAGAATCTGTGCAGTGCCATTGGGATGCTCTGTATTGTCGATGGAACCAAGATTAGGATCAGAAATGACAACTTCAACATCAAAACTATACACATTAACATTGTTAGTTTCCATGTCCACGTACAACGTGATACTGTCGTTGACGTCGATTGTAATCTCGCTGTTACCATTTGCGTCGACAATTCTAAATATGATATTTGGATCTTCTGGATAGTTAGAATCATCAGGGTCATTAGGGCTGTTAGGTTCATTACCTGAAGTTGGCCACAGCCAAAACTCGACAAAAAGTCCCAAATCGTTGTAGTCAACGTCGGCATCTCGGTTCAGATCTGCACCAGCACACCAATTAGGTTCGTTACAGTCTGTAGTATTCCATTGTGAAGCAAATATCGCAAAGTCGCCAAAATTAACCACCTCATCCGAGTTTAAGTCACGCGTGGGAATATGCGAGAAAGTGATATCATAATTGGGGTCATCCCAGCTTATGCTATAATCATAGAATCCCACGTTGCAGTCGCCTACCTCGTCAGCGTAGTAATCAATAATGAACCAGTCGCCCGGGACTGTACTGCTGTTTTCAGAATTACCGTCAACAGAGTAAACAGGGTAAAAAGAGTAAAGGTCAAAGCCCCATATCGAGGAGTCCTTCCACGCAGTTACTTTGGCCAGGTCCCCGGCATCATCATAATGCGAGCTGGTCCAATCCCTCGTATTTGGATCTAAATCTCTTCCAGCCAAAGTACCCAACGCCTTGTCCTGCCCCGCGATGAACAAACCACCGCTCCAGTAATCGTTACTGTCCGAACTTACAATTAGTGTGAGTCTGGTGCCGACCATAATGTTGTCATTGCAATCAAATGGTGTTACCGCATCGGCCTCATACACTTTCAGCGTAACCTGCCCCGCTGCTATCGAAACCATGGCAAAAGCCAATATTAATGTCAGCAGTTTTTTCACTATCGCCTCCCGTAAAGACACAACAATTCTCATTGACGTCCTGAACACAACAAATGAACTCATATTGGGTGTGATTTCCCAACTCCTCCATCTGTGAAGCGTATTTCATATCGGCAAAAAGACAGGCAAACTTATTCCTCACTCAAGCTTCCAATATATATGCCGACACTGAACAAGCGAATGTTGATGAAAAAATTTCCCCTCTCCCCAATTTTCGGACGAGAGTGCCTAATAGTCGCTAAACCACAAAAAGCGAAAATCTCGTAAACAATGACCACCTCATAGAAATGGAAAAGCTTTAAATACAATACCTGACCGACGCCAACCGTAAATTCACTCCGACGGCAATTATTTTTACCGTTCACTCATAGTAGATTTCTAAAAGCATAAGGGTCATACTTTCATGACATGTGTGCGAAAAGGAAGAAATGCTAAATTATCAGAAATACAAGAAGATGCTCCAGGATGGTTCACTTTCCGTAAGAAATGCGAACTTTGCGGGCTCGAAGCACTCTTGCATTTACCCTTGCCCACCGACACAGCACATTAAAAATCACGCTATAGATTCATGGCCATGATGCTTTCGATTATATGTCTCTGACTGGGATTTGCTTGGCTGTAAGCATCGAGCAAAGAGCAACTCCGTAGCCTACAGGGGACTTACCTTGTTTTTTAAGTGGTCCCAGATGTCGTTCTAACAAGCGTCAATATGGCGGACTGAATCTCCTTAGCTAATCTCGGCCACGCTTGAACTATTTCAGCCAGTTCAGGGGACAGATTTTCGAGCTGGTTTTTTGGGGTTTCGCAGAGAATATACAATTTTTTGCATCTTTGTCGCTCTCATTCGTCTTTATAGTGGAAACAGGCCGAAGGGCCTCTTTGCTAATGACTTGCCGAAAACAACCGAGAAAAGGCCGGAAAAATGAAAAGGCAATCTATTCTTGTAATGGTAGTCTTTGCAATCTCGGTTTTCCTCATCGCCACCGTTGCTAATAATGCTTAACCAAGCAGATATTCAATGACTTATCCACTATCCGCACCACCTATCCCGAATTTGCCGATATCACCTACAGGCCGGTTGCTGACCCCCGCGAAATTATTGTCAGCCCTACAGAACAAGCGGTAGAGCAGTTCTGCAACGGCCAATATCACGCATTGAATGAACTCAACGACTTCTATGGCGTAATCGGAATTGACACCCATCTTCTTTCGTCTATTTCCGCTATTCTCCTGAAATTCGACCAGGTCTATAATACCCAGCTCCTCGGTCTTCACCCTCGCCTGGTGCGACTGTGAAGCGGGTTGTATGTACCACCAATCGTGGCGCTTCAGCGTCGAAAACGGACAAGTGCAAGTTACCCTGCTAACCACAGTTTATTACGTCAATGCTCTTACCGGTAACGATGCAAATGACGGTTTGAGTCCAGAGACGGCTTTCGCAACTATTCAAAGGGCGATTGATACAACCCAAGACGGCGATACTGTTGTTGTCGCCCCAGGCACGTACTCCGGCCCCGGCAACCGCGATATCGACTTTCTCGGCAAAGCCATTTTAAATTACCGCAAAGCTGCAAAAATAGACGGCTCTGATGAAAACATTCAAAAGAATTTGGCGTTCGCACGCAGTAAAAGAATAGATAAGATTGCCGTAAAAACTGAAAAACGCATCCTGCAGACACTGTTTTTCCGGCATTATGATTTTCCCCTTAAAACTAAATTTTTGTTCGCATGCATCTTATTTGGAGTTGTTTGCATATGTATCACGGCCGCAATATGGTTGGGTAGAAGCACCACATGGACGGTATCTGCAATAATTTGTGGTATTTCGATGCTCTGTTTTCTAACCTCAATTGCTCTCGAATACAAAATCGAGGCGAGCAAGGTGTGTGGCATCATAACAGCCAAGGAGGTCGTCGCTCATCAGGGTGATGGAGATAACTATCCGCCTGGTTTTAAAGAACCTCTTCATGAGGGAACAGAATTTGATTTACTTGAAGGCCGACCAGTAGGCTTAAAACAGGGCCATTCCTTATCTTATAAAGTCTTTGATACCCTGCTGTACTTGCCGCAGTGTTCTTACTGGAAACCCACAGAAACCGCTTTGTAGCCCAGAATCTCTATCACCCTGCTGCGCTGCCGCAGCCAACTCATGGCCAGCTTGTATCATTTTGCTTTTCAACACCAACAACCCAATTGCTAATTGTGGGTCGGCATCTATTGTTTCTCGGTTTGAATGCCGGTTCATGCTGCTAAGAGTATCGTCTTGTCCGATTGTTACCACAGACTCATTTGCCTTTTGCATGTTGGCTATCTTCCGTAGCTCGTCACTTTGCAGCTTCACATTGACGTTTGGTAGGATGCCCCAATTTGTTCTGCCTAACTTTTCCATTAAGCCACGGCTTTCGACTCTCTGGCCCGAGGGCAAGTGATAATATGCCATAGTATATTTTAATTGTGCGCCATTCCCGCAATAACTCGTTATTGATTGTACACTACCTTTGCCATAACTTCTTTGGCCAATTAAAACAGCCCTTTTATATTTTTGGTCCTGTAATACTCCAGCCAAAATTTCTGAAGAACTTGCTGTAAAGGGGTTGATGAGCACTACGACAGGGTAATCGGCGTGAGTGCCCTCCTGGTTTGCTGATATATATGTTGACATCCCAAAGCGCGGTTGAGTCCTGACTATCAGTCCTTCTGTGATAAACTTATCTGCTATTTCAACGGCGGCACTCAGAAGCCCGCCGGGATTAGACCGTAAATCCAAAATCAATCCTTCCAACCCATTTTCCTCGAGCTGACAAAGTACATTTTCGAAATCATCAGCGGTTCTTGAATTAAAACTACTGATGCGAACATAACCTATTTTGTCAGTACCATCGAACATATACAGCCATTTACCTGTTTCGGTCTGTTGCCAACCATGCACTGACGGAACAATTATTCTGGCTCTGTGCAGAGTAATATCACGGGTTTTATCTTCATCGGAATGCTTGATTGTCAACGTTACTTTAGTACCCTTCGGGCCGGTAATCCTCTTAACCACACAGTCGGAAGAAATATCTTTCGTTTCAATACCATCCACTGCTCTTATGATGTCTCCCGCCTGAAGACCGGATTTGTGTGCCGGCGTATCAGGCAGCACGCTTACTACTTTTGTCAGGCCTTGCTGTTTCGAAAACTTTATGCCAATACCTGAAAACTGATTGGTTACTGCTTTTTCAAAATCTTGTACCTGGCTGGGCCAATAGATAACTGTGTAAGGGTCAAGTCCAGACATGGCTCCTTTGGCAAACTGTGCAATTAACGATGCAGCGGACAATGCCGTCCCTGTACGAGAAGATTCATTCATCGCCAACACCTTATTAAAAACATCTACAAATTCGTCTTTACCCATGTCTGTTTGTGATTGATTTATCTTATTTACAATTTTTTCCAAAGCCTCCAACCAGGCGGCATGCTGTGCATTTGTCATCTTATATTCATTGTCCACGCCTAACTTGCTCATCACTTCCGCCAACAATTTACAGCGTTCTATTCCTTTAATTGCCATCCGACGATAGTCAATAATGTTAACGTAACTGGAATCGAGAATATCAACTGCATTGATAAACATCTGTTTTTTTATGCCCGCATAACGCTCTTCACATGTCTCGCACGGGCTGTCTTGAAGGGACGCCGAAATATCAGCCTTCTTCAGAAGCTGCTCTGCATAGTCCGAATACGCCTCGTTGTCCTGATAAATCCATATCAACTTACTATAGCAAATTGTGTATGCATCAAGCCATTTACCCTTTGCCTCGAATTCCGCTGCCTTGGCTTTAGCTTTCTGAATAGTTCGTATTAAGAGCGGGTCTTCAAGCAAAGCTCGTTTTTGTTCTTTGTTGGCATATTCTGATATTTTTAGTACTATCGAAAAAACCTTACTGATGTCATTAACGTCTTGTGCAAGGCATTTGTAGCGAAGGCTTTCGAGTTTACGTATCTGGGCTTGATAAACATTACTTTGGGATGCTTTGCGGCGGGCCTTAACAGCCATATACTCATTAATAATTATCCGAAGCCGCCTAAGGCTTTTGTTATAAGGAGAAACTGATGTGCGAAGAGTCTCTTGAGCGCCTTCGAAATCACCCCTGGAAATTTTCCCACAGACCGAGTTAACGGCTAACGCACCTTCAGGCGATTGCTGCACAACCCGGACCAGGGAGCTTCCAGACGACGAGCCTTCGGCGACCGCTTTGGCGTATTCGCTTCCGGCTGTCAAGAGCACTATTACAATCACCCAAACAGTCCGCAGCCCCCGTTGTTTACCGTTGTTAAACTGAGGCACAAGAGTCTCCAATCACTTTCGAGTCAAAAACCAATTATTCAGAGTAAGTATCGGCTCATATTGGCATTAGAAAAAGTAACTTTCGGCCTGATTTTCAAGAAATGCCTTCGGTCCCGGTTTGAAAGATTATAGGAAGCTGCATAAGATTTTTTTTGCATGTTTTTCTGAACGACGGTCCGAGAATATTGAGGCAGCAGCAAAGACACAGACCGTTTTTTCGGTCCCTATAAAATTTTTACTGTGACGCGCATTAGCAGTTTTGTCACATCTGCATTATTTCTTATGTTTTAGATAGCCGGTTAGACTGGGTATCTCCGGCATCAAAAAAACTGTCCATCAGGAATGAAGGGGGTAAGTATAAGCCAATGGTTCAGATAAACAGAATAAATCATGTTACGCGGAAAAGTAAAACTCTTTTTCTTGTCTTAGCGATTGGTTTAGTGCTATTGAATTTAAGCACAGCCGACGCAAAACCATGGCGTGGTAAAAAGAGTCCCTCATCCAGGACACTGCGTTCAATGGCAAGGGTTTACATGGCCTATGGAGAATATGCGAAGGCACAGCCGCTCGCAGAGAAGGCATTAACCTTGGCAAAAAGAAAAGGCACCTCTGATTCCGAACTTGCCATGTGCCTGATTGACCTGGCAACACTGTACAAGAACCAGGGCAAATTGGCTGATGCCGAGAAAATGTGTGAGTTGGGTCTGAAACTACAAAAAAAGGTCCTCTATAAAAACCATCCTTACCTGGCATATACACTAAGCACTTTAAGCTCAATTTACTGTGAGCAGGGCAAATATCATCAAGCCAGGTCTGCTTTGAAGGAAGCGATGGCTATTATGCTCGACTGTCACAGTGCGGATGACAAGGCAATGGCTCCATTCTTTGTGGATATCGCCAAACTTCACGTTGCACAGGGTGACTTGAAAAAGGCCGAAAGCTATTATCAGAAGGCCATGCTTTTAATCAATAGCAGCTATGGTCCGAACCATCTTTATACGGCAAATGTCCTTGCCGATATAGCGAAACTATTTATCCTGCAGGAAAAATATGCTAAGGCAGAAGAATTGATTAATCGAGCAGTAGCAGTACAAGAAAAAATCTACGGCTCTAACCATCATCTTATAGCTGCAAGCTGGCTGACAAAAGCAAAGATTTGTCAAGTAAAAGGAGATACCACTCAGGCCGAAAAGCTGATTAATAAGGCTTTGATTGCCATAGAAAAAAGCGGCAACGTCGCAGCATTCGCAAAATTGCAGCAAGATGCAAAAGAAATCCGTGTAAGCAAACAGGTTGCTTATGCACCGATTGCAAGAGCCATCGAATAACAAGACTGTTAATTTTGCAGAACACTGTTAAATAACAAGCCTGCTCCCTTTCTGGAGCAGGCTTGTTTT
>JGI10211J14876_10000197_pt1 | contig 24855 bp, 10 predicted proteins | sample Etolagsediment_FD_14876 | JGI IMG/M metagenome (IMG submission 14876)
CTGATGGAAAAATACGATATATATTGTCAGGGGAGAAAGATATATTCTTCCATTTCTGAAGAAGATATGCTTGAGGTAACTCAAGAACTTGCCGACCAGTTCTACGCTGAAGGCACTCCTCATCCAGATGATGTTTATGTGGAATATCTTGGATTCGATATTGATTAAATTATTGACTCATTATGGCTATTAAAAAAGCATCGCCTACTAAGGCTCGATTGATTAACCCTAAACCCAAGAAAACCCGTCAGGGTAATTCGATTAACACGAAGCGTGCGGCATCTAGTCGCAACAGTGCGAGTAAGCGATATAGGGGCCAAGGTAAATAATTCTTGGTAAATACTTGATTTTGCTGCAATTTATCGAGACAGCAGATGAGAAATATTCAAGCAAGTAGAGGAAGTCTACAAACATTGTTAATGTCTATAATGGTTACATCTGCAGTGATCAAGTTAACAGAGTGTTCAATAACTATAGATAACTTACTTTCAACGATCGAGGCACCGTAAGGTGCCTTTTTTTATATGTCTACACTAATCACAAATCTCCCTGCTATTACTATAAAACACAAGGTGAAAGAGAAAAATCCGAAGCACAAGACTCACAACCTACAGATCCAGGAGTCATTACACTCTAAGATTCGTAATGACGAGGATTATGATGACTGGGAGTATGGAACAGAACCCACCTATGGAGTGCCTATAAATACAGATAAATAAACGAAGACTGTATAAAAGTGCCTCTTCAAAAGATTTCTAGGGGGTTCAAGGACATTTCTTTGTCTTTTCAACGACACCCAGTCACAAACGATATTATTCCCCTGACTAACGCTGACGCTATTAAGCGTGCAGTACAGAATCTTGTGAGAATTCAAGTTGGGGAGGTATTTTTTAACGATCTGATTGGTACTAGGATCAGTGGAGCACTGTTTGAATTAGCAACTGACGACTTTACTACACCAATTCAAACAGAAATTGAAACAGTAATAACCAATTTTGAACCAAGAGTAAATTTAGAGGAAGTTGAGGTACAAATTACTCCAGATAGCAATGCTTTAGATATTACTATTCGTTATGATATAGTTGGTTTAGCAGTCCCAGCCCAAACTATTAACTTTATTTTAGAACCAACTAGACTATAATGGCACTAACACAGTTCACAAATCTAAACTTTGAGGACATTAAGACCTCAATCAAGGATTATCTTAGGCAGAATTCCAATTTTACGGATTTTGACTTTGAAGGATCGAACCTGTCCGTCATTATTAACACCCTAGCATATAACTCTTACATCACAGCCTACAACACAAACATGGTTGTGAACGAATCGTTTATCGATTCTGCTACTTTGCGAGAAAATGTAGTAGCACTTGCGCGAAATATTGGATACGTCCCCCGCTCTAGACGCGCTGCAACTGCAACAGTTGACTATAATATCAGTGGTTTTAGTACAACTACCGCTACAATTGAGTTTAATCCTGGAATTGTAGCAAACGGAAGCGTAGATGATACTAATTTTATCTTCTCAATACCAGAAAAAGTCGTTGTAGCAGCAAACAACGGCGTATCTTTTGGTTCTTTGCAAATTTATCAGGGTCAATACTTAACAAGACAGTGGACTTATGACCCTTCACAGACAAATCAACGCTTTGTTCTGCCTAATGATGGTATTGATACCTCAACTTTGCGCGTAAAAATTCAAAATTCTAGTGCAGATACGACAGAAACGGAATATAATCTCGTCGATAACATCATTGGCGTCACTTCTACGTCAAATATCTACCTAATTCAAGAAACTACGGACGAAAAATACGAACTTTTGTTCGGTGATGGNGTNTTNGGNAAGAAATTGCAGTCTGGAAATATTATTAATGCGTCTTATATCACTTCAGATGGTCCAGATGGTAATGGAGTTGCGAATTTTAGGTTTGTTGCAACGCTAAAAGACGATCAAGGTGCAGCAATTACCAATGCTGATGGTGAATTTAACGCCCAGGCACCTGCTGAAAATGGTGATGAGATTGAACCAGTCGAAAGCGTAAAGTATTATGCTCCAAGATTGTACTCTTCGCAGTACAGAGCAGTCACTGCTGCGGATTATGAGGCAATTTTGCCCACAATTTACCCAAATATCGAATCTGTAAGCGCTTATGGTGGTGAAGACCTAAATCCACCGCAATATGGACGTGTTTTTATCGCGGCAAAACCAAGAAATGGTTCATTTTTGTCGGATTTCACCAAAAAGCAACTTTTGCAGCAACTAAAGAACTACTCGGTTGCCGGAATTGTTCCAATTTTTGAAGATTTGAAATATTTGTACGTCGAAATCGACAGTTACATCTATTATAACACAAATTTCATTGGTGATCCCAATAATTTACGCTCCGATGTCGTTAATGCGATCGCACAATATGCAAATGGATCAGAATTGAACCAATTTGGTGGCAGATTCAGATATTCTAAGACCCAAGCATTGATTGATGGCGTAAATACTGCGATTACATCAAATATCACGACCGTCAGAATGAGGCGGGACATGGTTGCAGCAGTAAATCAGTTTGCACAGTATGAATTATGCTTTGATAATGAAATGTACTACGGCAATACCCGATACAATATCAAAACAACTGGTTTCAATGTTCAAGGAATTGAAGGAACATGTTATTTTGCTGATGAAATTGTTCCTGGTTCTAATATGGGCAATTTGTTCTTATTCCAAGAAGTTAATGATGATGAAATTAATATTCTATCGACAGCGTTCGGTACAGTCAATTATAAGACCGGTGAAATCCTTATAGATACTGTAAATATTACTTCTACGTCACTACCAGAGAATATTATTGAAGTTCAGGCAATTCCATTGTCCAATGATGTCCTAGCAAGGAAAGAATTGTACTTACAACTGGATGTTGCTAAGAGTAACTTCACAATGAGGCAAGATTCTATTTCTTCCGGTGCGAATACTTCTGGTACAAGATATTCCGTTCAATCTAGCTACCAAAACGGTAAGAAAACACGATAAGAGATGATCGAAACCTCCCTGACCAAAGTCAAGATCAATGAGATCGTTCAGAGTCAAATTCCTGAATACATTGATGTTGAAAATCCACTCTTTGGCGAATTCCTACAGCAGTATTATTACTCCCAGGAATATCAGGGAGGTCCGGTAGATATTGCGGATAATCTATCCCCCCCGACCAACCTGACTGGATTTACATCATTGACCCAGTATATCACTGGTGTCGATGAAACAATCTACGTTGATTCAACAACAGGTTGGCCACAGTCTTGGGGTCTGCTAAAAATTGATAATGAGATCATCACCTACACTGGAATTGGAACAACTTCCTTTACAGGTTGTGTTCGTGGGTTCAGTGGTATTGAAGCGAACACTAAAACCAACGTTCCTGAGTATCTAACGTTCTCTTCGACGGGTATTGCTACTCATGGTGTTGATGCACGGGTAGAAAACCTAAGCAACATCTTCCTGCGTGAATTTCTCAATAAACTGAAGGTCCAAATCCTTCCTGGTTTCCAAGACAGGTTCCTAAACGGTCAAATCGACCAATCTAACTTTATTAGACAGGCAAAAGACTTCTATAAGTCGAAAGGTACTGAAGAAGCGTTCAAAATCCTGTTCAAGGCACTGTATGGTCAAAAGGTTGAAATGATTCAACCACAGGTCTACATGATTAGACCTTCTGATGCCGATTGGGTCGTAAATGACGTTCTGGTCTGCGAATTGATTGATGGTGATCCTACAAATATCGAAGGTCAGACACTATTCCAAGATACGCGCCCAATGGAGACCAGTGGTGCTATCTATGATGTAAGATCTGCTGTAATCAACGGTAAAAAGTATTACAAGATCGCAATTTCAAAAGGAACTACAATCGGTGCGTTCCAGCAGGTTGGTAAGACTTTTGTTAACGCGAATGCTGGTATTGGTGCGACTATTCTGAACGTAGACAGCACTGTTGGATTCGGAACTACTGGTACGCTTGATTATGCTGGTCAAGAGTATGAATACACGTCTAAGAACTACACGCAGTTCCTAGGAGTTGCTACTGCAAGCAATGGATTGCTTGGTGCGATTGGAATCGGTTCTGCAGTCTGTGATGCTACACTAACGGCATATTCATATGAAGATGGCGACCTTGAGAAACTAGTTCGTCTGAATATTCTTGGTTCTATCAGTGAGTTTGTTGGTTCCGGTCTAGATCAAGTCGTAGACACTAAACTAAACGTAACTCAACTAGGTATTGATCAGAAAGACCAAAGATTTACTTCTTGGATCTATAATACTACGGCAACCTATTCTGCAGATACCGTAGTAAGTAAAGGTTCTAATATTTACGAATATAAGTTCTTCAATACACAAGTTTTGTATGAGGACGACGAAGTTTTCGTAATCGATGAAGACGGAATCACAATTACAGGCACTATTGTCGATATTATCGATGATAAGACTATTCAGGTCAATCATGCCGCGATTGATCTTAATAAGAAGTATAAGATTCGCAGACAAATCAAAACAAGAATTTCCAATACCGCAGATGTACAAAACACTTATGCGTCGGGTTCTGACGTTTATGTTGCGTCTAACAGTTTACCAGTCGCTGGTTATTCTGTATTTGAGCCGGAAAAACGTATTAGAACATTCACTAATACCGGTATCACCACTATATCCAATACAATCAATATTGCGGATCACCATTTCAATGATGGTGAAGTAGTTGTCTATAAAGGTGATGGACTATCTGGGGTTGCAACCAATCAGGGTTACTATGTCGGTAAGATTGACGACAATAATCTACACCTAGCATTTTCTCCTGAGAATGTCCGTAGAGGACAGTTTATTGATGTCTTCGGTGCTAGCGATATTGCTTCTCTTGGAATTAGCACTCATACCCTTACACCATCGATCGTAGGATTCACTACTCTAGGCGCTCAAAAGATCCTTAGGAAGTTTCCACTCCCAGAGTATGGTGATACCAAAACAGAGACCTCACAGGGCAGCGTAGGACTGTTTGCGAACGGTGTAGAGATCTATTCCTACAAGTCTACCGATAAAGTCTTCTACGGTAGCATCGAAACCGTCGATGTGCTCAACAAAGGTAGCAATTACGACGTAATCAACCCACCAAGAATTTCTATCACCCAAGATGGTCATACTGGTACTGCTTCATCTGCTATTGCTCACGTATCCGGTACTATCCAGGAGTTCTTGGTTGATAGTGAAGGACTAGACTATACCATCATTCCATCTGTTTCGATTACTGGTGGTAACGGTTCTGCGAAGGCAGAAGCAAAGATGAAGAAGGTTGCTCATGAAGTTGAGTTCAATAGTAGTAGTGTTGGTGGTGTAGTCAATACTGCGACCGACATTTTCACTTTTGAGGCAGCACACGGGTTCAAGAATGGTGAAGAACTCATTTACACCACTGGCGGTACTACAGAGATCGGTATCGGCACAACCCCAGGCAAACTAGTCAACTTCTCGTCATACTTTGCTATTAAGAAGAATGATTATGAGATTGCGTTAGCAGAAACTAGAAATAGCGCACTAGCAGGTATCAACACTATTGATATCCTTACCAACGGTGGTGGTACTCATAAGTTTGCGACAAAAGAGCGCAGACTGAAGGTTGATAAGGTTCTACTAATTGAGAACGATACATTTAGCAATAAAGAAAACCGCATTCTATCTACTAAAGTCAATTTCTATACTGATCAATTCAACGCTCCTAGACATGGTTATGAAACTGGTGATAAAGTTCTATACACAACTACAGATACTGCCCCCTCTGGTCTAACCAATAATACTGAATATTACATCATCAAGGTTGATGACGACAACTTCAGACTATCCACTACCAAAAATAGTAGTGAATTCATTGACTTCACAACCGCAGGTGTAGGAACACATACATTCAACTATCCTCCAGTCGTAGTTACTATTAGTGGTCAGCAAGGCATCACTACCGCCAATGCTACGGCAACTCCGATCATTCGAGGATCGATTGACGCAGTTCAGTTGCTAACAAAGGGTAGTGGATATGGTTCTACCGTAATCAACGATAATTTCCGCCCAGATGTCCGCATCATTGATGGATCTGATGCATCCCTAGAACCACTGATCGTCAATGGTCGATTGTCTGAGGTAATCATCAAAGGTGGTGGTAAAGACTTCTTCAGCACACCTGATATTGTTATTAGTGGTGGTGGTGGTGTTGGTGCTAAGGCAAAGGCAGTCGTTAGCAATGGTTCGATTGTCCGCGTAGACGTTATCGATCCAGGTGCGGGATATGTTACTTCTAGTACGACGATTACCGCAGTAACTCCAGGTGAAGGGTATGTCTTTGCGGCAAACTTGAAAGAATGGACCGTAAACCAAGTTGAAAGATACGCAAAATTTGGTGACGTTAGTGCAGATGACGGTTTCTTTGAAACTGAAGTTATTGATGGATATGGTAACCCATATGTATCATACTATGTTCCAAGACAATTAAGAACATTCAAAGAAGACAGTGGTACAAGTCATTCTCCAATTCTAGGTTATGCTTACGATGGACACCCCATTTATGGTCCATATGCCTACCAGAATGCTGACGGATCTGGTGGTTTCAAATATCTAGAACCAGGATACTCAGTCATCACCGGTTCTAGAGCAGGTGGTCCTACTATTAGTCAATATCCCGCAGGTTTCTTCATTGAGGATTATACCTACCTAGAAAACCGTGGTGATCTTGATGAACACAATGGACGCTTTGCCGTAACACCAGAATATCCAAATGGTGTATATGCGTATTATACTACGGTTCAATCATCTGTAACTAACAGTGTTGGTGATCCTTTTGATGGAACTAGAAAACCAGTATTCCCATATGTTATTGGTAATACCTATAATTCTAAACCAGATCCATTCAACTTCGAGTTCACTTCTACCCAGGATCTAGATCCAGTTAGACTGGGATGTATCAGGAATACTGATGCATATGAAATGGATGAATATGAGTTCGTTACTAATGGTCAGAAAAATACTACAACCAACGGTCAGGTCTTAAAGGTCACTAACGATACTATCGATAGCATCAATGTCGTCGAAGGTGGTCAGGCATACAATGTTGGCGACAGAGTTGTATTTGATAATTCTGGAACGGGTGGATTTGGTGCTATTGCCCAGGTATCTGATGTTGTTGGTGTAGCAATCACTGATATCACATCAACTATCACAACATTAGAAGATGTTGATCTAGTTGTCGGTGGAAACAGCGTCACTGCTATCTCTACGGTCCCACACGGTCTTTCTAATGGTGTTTATGTAAGTATCATTGGTATCGGTTCAACTGCCTTCAATGCGGTCACAGGCACCTATCAGATCAACGTTGATACCTTCAGATCTGGTCTATCTACATCGATGACCGCAGACGGTATGACCACATCGGTTGCTGTTCGCGATATCGTTACTAAATTTGGTGTAGATGATGTTTTACAGATTGATGACGAGCAATTCGTCGTCATGAACCTAGACATCCCAAATAACAAACTTCGTTTGCTGAGGAACTATGATGGAACGTCTGGTGCGGCACACACGAACGGTGCTGAGATTGTTCGTCTTGAAAAAAGATTTGACTATCAGCTACCCAAGGTTGTTTCTCTTTCTTCTCCTGAAGATCGTATTCATTACTTTGATGCTGAGAAGTCTGTAGGTGTAGGTCTAACTGCTGGTGTGGGCATTGGTACCACGATTTCCTACGTGGGTGCTGGTAATAGCACCAAGACCAAGTTCATTCCAACCAGAACCATCTACATGCCCAATAACCCGTTCATTCACGGGGAACAGGTTCATTATAGTCCTGGTGCAGGCACCTCGCTCACCGTCTCTAGCGATGGTACAAATGAGCATCCAATATTCAAAAATGTATTCATTCAGAAAATTAGCAATGAACTAGTTGGTATTGTATCTGAAAAGACTGGTATTAACTCTGAAGGAAGCAGACTATTCTTCAATGGTAATATTGGTATTGGTAATAGTCATTTCTTCAGAACCCAACGTGATGTAGTCAACTGTAACGTCAGGTCTGTTGATGTTGTTGTCGGAACTGGCGTTTCTAATCACAATCTAAGACCGAAGGATATTGTTGATGTTACTGTGGTCTCCACAGCAACCAGTTCTGTAACAGCAACCTATAGCAGTGCTACTAGGTATGTAAGCATTGGTGCTTCAGTCAACCCAAGAATTGATGTTACTGTAGGCGACACCCTAGAGATCGACACCTCCTCTAGCACGCTCTCCAATACCACCCTACAGTTCTTCCTAGATCCCGATTTCCAGAAGGAATTTGTTGGTTCTGGTGTATCTGCTATTGAGATCACTGAGGAGTTCTCCCCAGGCATCACTTCTGCAAAGACTAGCGTAAGATTTACTCCACAGGTTCCAGAAGTCTTATATTATCAATTTGTTCCTACTAATACTGGTAAGAAGATTGAAACTAATAAGGAAATTAATGAGTACAACAAGATTGTAGTTAGCAACAGTAAGTTCACTGGTAAATATCCTCTTACCACAACTACTGACTATACGTTCACTTATAACGTATTTGAAATCCCTGAAAGAACTGGTTACACCAGCACTTCAGATCTAAGGTATATTACCAATTCTAATAACGCTAACGGTCCTGTAGGCACTGTTGAGCTGCTTGATGGTGGTAAGCAATATACATCTCTACCAAAGGCATCTGTAGCGTCTACTACAGGTAGAGCAGCAGTTCTTAGACCATTCGGTTCTAACATTGGTTCGATTGATGCTACACAGATTTTGGAGTTTGGATATGACTATCCATCAGACAGAACTCTGCAACCACAGGTCGGTATTCCTCAGGTAATCGTCCTAAAGAACAACTACAGCATCGATCAGGTAGGCGTCACTTCTGCTGGTTCAAAATATACCACAGCACCTGATCTAATTGTTTACAATTCTACCACAGATACGGTCAACACAACACCAGAACTAATTGCACAACTCAATGGTACTGGTGTTGAAAGCGTCAAGATTGTAAACCCAGGCGGCAACATGACCGTCAATGATAATAATCTACTTGCAGTCAATAATAGCAATGGTGTTGGTATTATTAGTGCTACTTACTCAGATCCTAATGTAACACTGCGTCTACAGACACCAACTACAGGTTTCACAACTAGTGACCCCCTCCCTTTCCAGATTGGGGATCAAGTATTTGTTGAGAATGTCGGNGTTTCNANTGGNAATGGNTACAACTCTGCTGATTATGAATATCANTTCTTCACAATTACNGGAGTTAATACCGCATTCGGTCTAGTCAACCAAGCAACAATCACATATCCNGTAACCAGATCTCCTGGTAATCANGATGGTCTACAGTTTGGTTCTGTTGCTAGAGAACAAGATATTGCTAAGTTTAGTCTAACATTGAAGGAAGGTGAGTTTGTATCTGGTGAAGAAGTCTATACTAAGAACGCCACATCTAAGGTTGTCTCTGGTATCAAGCAAGATACAGACATCCTAAGGGTCACTTCACTAGCGGGTATCAACACGGGTGATATCTTGACTGGTCGGATATCTGGTGCTTCTGGTGAAGTGCAAGATATTTCTGATTACAGTGCTCACTACAATGTAAGAGCATCTGTAGAAGAGAATTATGGTTGGGAAACTAACGTTGGTTTCCTAGACGACTACTTCCAAAGAATTCAGGACAGTGATTACTATCAACAGTTCGCATACTCCCTGAAGTCTCAAGTTGGTATTTCTAGTTGGAGTGAACCAGTCGATAGTCTTGGTCACATCGCTGGTTTCAAGAAGCATTCTGATCTTCTAATTCCATCTGATAGTCTTGCTGGTCTAGGTAGTACAAGCGTATCTACTGGTATCGGTTCTCAACAAAGTACAATTATTCTAACTAGCGATCCTACTAAACTTTATTGTAAGCATGACTGGGATCTTGTATATGAACTAACAAATGACGAAGCTACACTTAGCGACAAGATTGTATTCAATAGCAACAGATTTGGTGATGCTCTAATCTGTGAAAGCAACAGGGTTCTTGAGATTGATGATATCAGTCCTCAATTCTACGATGATCCAGATATTTCAAGAAGTCTTGAGATCGACTCTTTTGAATATCCACAAGTATCTGCAGCAAAATATTATGCTCAGGTTGTTCTTGATACTGCCTTAGGAATTACATTCAACCAAACGCAATATTGTGAATTTGTAGTATCTCATAACGGAGATATCTCATTCAACAACCAATATTCAGATATTTCTGATGCCTTTAATCTAGGCACATTTAGTACTTCTGTCACTGGTGAAGTTGTATCAGTATTGTTTACACCATACAATACAACTTTTACATATGATATTACATTCTTTAAAGAAACCATGCAAAACGCTGTTGGTGTCGGATCAACATCGTTCGGTCACGTCAAGCGTTCAGGTGTAACTTCTGCAGTCGCATCTTCAGGTTCTCCGACTGAACAAATTATCCAGTCGATCGATGCTGAGCAATTTAAGTCTGGTAGCATAATTGTTTCTGTTGCTGCAGCAACAACTACAGAAAAAAATATTGTTGAAGCTTCTTTCATTGGTGTAGGTTCAACCGCACAATATACAATTTTTGGTGAAATGGATAGTGGGGTTGGATTGGGAACATTCAGTGTTGATATGACTGGAACAAATGATTTACAATTCAAATGGTTACCTGCTGCTGGTATTGGAATAACAGTTTCTACCTTTGCAACATTGGTCGGTGTTGCAACAACTGTTCCTGGAACAGGAATTCCTGGAACAACTTATGAAATTGGTGATACTGCTCTCAGATGTACTAGAACAGAAATTGCAGCATCTGGAAGTCCAACTGCAGAGACAATTGTAACGACTAGTGGAAATTCATACACTTCTTCAAAAATATTAGTTGAAATTCATAATACTACGGATAATGAGTATTCATTCTTCCATGTAGCAGCTAATGTTTATGCCGAAAATGTTAACTACATAAAATACAACAATGTTTCTACAGCAACAACTGCAGGAAGAGACATTCAAAATACTGATATGATTTCTTCTGGGGTTGACGGTATTTTGAGGTTTACTCCACAAGAAAATAAAGCATATATTGTTAGAACATCTGAGATCTCAATTGATAGACCAGATGGCGCTCCTGAGGACCAGCTAATTCCACTATAAAAGAATGTCACAATTTCAGTTAGAATCTATTAACAAAATATACAATTCGGAAACTGAGACTTTCAGGCGTTCTTTTAGATTGACGCATGAAGGAGATCCAATTTTTCGCAAAGAATTTGACGGATCAAATACAGATGACGTATTGTTGGGTGCTGATACATTTGTAATTAATAATCACTTTTATGTGACTGGAGAACCACTGAATTATGATGCTGGTCCAGGAAATACTGCTATTGGAATTAGTCCAAGTAGTCCTGGAGTTGGTGGTGCAACCACTTTACCACAAGAAGTTTATGTAATTAAAATAAGCGAAAATAAATTCAAAGTCGCTGCTGCGGCATCTTATGCACTTTCTGGCGATAATATTGATCTAACTTCTGTTGGAGTTGGAACTACGCACTCATTTACTGCACAGAAAGAAAACACAAAGGCAATTATTGCTCTTGATAATATGATCCAGTCTCCCATTTATGAAAGGGTGGGATCAGCAACAACATTAGTAGCAATCAATTCAAGGGTACTCCAAGTTGGAGATGCTTCTATATTTAAAAATTATGATCTCATTCAAATTGATAATGAGATTATGAGAATACAAGTTGTTGGATTCAATGGTGTTGATAATCAACTTTTAGTTGATAGGGCTTGGGTAGGCACAACACAAGAATCTCATGTAGCAAACGATGAGGTGCAACTTGTATTTGGTGATTACAATATCATTGGCGATTATATCAATTTTGCCGATGTTCCATTCGGTGGACAACGTTTAACCGTTGGAGTTTCATCAGAGCAAGTTAGTGTAGCAACCAGCAGTTTTACCGTTTTATCTGATGTGTTTGAAACCGGTTCTGAGGTTGTTTTAAGAAGTTTAGATCCACCAGCTCCACTTGTTTCAAATGAAAACTATTTCTTGATAAAAAATGGTGCTAATAATTTTTCATTTGCAAGTACCGATGATAATGCACTAACTGGTATTGCAATTACACTTACAAGTCCTGGTATTGGAACTCACAGATTAGTCTATGTTGATGTTCAAAATGGAAGTTCTTTCCAAGGAAGAACATTTATAAGATCAAGTTACGATGGAAATATCATTCTAGATGATATTTCCCAAAACTTCACTGGTATTGCTAAAACATTTACAATCACTAGTGCAGGCGTTAATACTACTGGTATTACTAGTGACTTTGGTGCTATTCTAGTCAATAATATTTTCCAAAAACCAGAAGTTGATTATGAATTCTTGGGTGGTCCAGTAACAGGAATCACTTCAATTGAATTTACTGGTAATAGTAATAGAACTCCAGAGGCATATAATACATTTGATGTGAATGCTAATAGTCTGCCCAGAAAGGGTCAGATTGTTTCCATTGCTCACACTGAAGGATTTGGATATCAGATGCGAGCAGTCGGTACTGGTACTGCTGTTGTTTCTGGTTTCGGTACAATCACAGTTGCTCTTGGTTTCACAGGTACAGGATATCGTAATGGTCCTACAACTTACGAGGTCAGAGTTCTAGGTGGTAGTCCAACCACTGCNGCNGCAGGTACTTTNACAGTTGATGCTGGACATATTCANGACGTATTCATGAATACTCCAGGTGTTGGTTACACTTGGACTGATGTTCCANAACTACAGATTGATGAACCAATTCCATATGATGATATTCAACTAATCAGTCANTCNACNGGTGTTGGTGCTTCCGTCACTGTTGAGGTTGGATTTGGTCTGAGTATCTATAATTTCACTTTGAATAGTATTGGATTTGGTTTCACAGCACACGAGCAATTGACTATTGCTGGTATTCCAACCGTAACTAGCATCGGTTCTACATTCCAGAATGCCATATTCACAGTTGAATCAGTTCACGATGATGAGTTTGCTGGTTGGGTCTTTGGTAAGTTGCAGGTTCTTGATGATTTTTCTGCAGAATTTAATGGATCTAAGAGAACATTTACACTGACTGAAAATAATGTTCCTATTAGTATTGAGAAGAAAATTGGTTCTCCAATTAGTCTAGATGATGTCCTACTAATCTTCATTAATGATATTCTGCAGCAACCTGAAGTTGCGTACACGTTTGAAGGAGGAACTCAACTCACATTTACCGAACCACCAGTAGCAGGTTCTACATTACAAATTTTGTTCTATCGTGGTACAGATTCTGATATCTCTACAGAGACAGCATTAGCAACTATCAAACCTGGTGATGATGTTAAGATTTTACGCAACCCCGCTAATATTATTCCAGTAGAGCAAGATCCGCGAGTTGTTCGTGCAATTATTTCTAGGGATACTATTCAGACCGTTAATTATACTGGTCCTGGTATTACTGCTCAGACTTCACCACTTCGCCCAATTGTATGGTGTAAGCAGCAAGAAGACAAGTTCGTCAATGGCGTCAAGGTCAGTAAGTCTAGACCGGAGGATACGTCAAGAGTATTCCCCGCTACAAGACTTATTAGTGATATAAGCACCACTGATACTGAATTCTATACGGTTGGCGGCACACTTATCTTTAGTACAACTGAAGAACCTGATGATACTGATTTTGGTGTAAATATTTGGGATACTCGTGATGAAGTTGGTTTCGGCACAACTACGTTCCAGTTCCCATTAGAAAAAATTGCAGACGGCGTTTCTGTAACTGGTGACTATGGTATCATCGCAGGTATTGGCTCTACTGCGACGGCAATGCAACTAGAGTTCTTCATTCCACTAGATAGTCCTCTACGTGAAAATGAGTTTGGTGGACTAACTAAGACTGGTATTGCTACAGGTGACTTCTTCACATTGTCCAGAACTTATTTTGATAANGGTGCAACAAATGGTCCATTTGCCNTAAATCAAGACCGATCTTCCGTCATTGGAACCTGTACCAATGATAGTATTGACTGTGTTTATCAAGTTTCTCACATCGAAGATGTTGGTGTAAATACTGTAAGAGTGCATACCAACCTACAAACAGGTCATGGATTGAACTTTACAGGTCTTGGTTCTGGTGTCGGTAATTACTATGGTGTTTATAGTTGGGCAAAGTTCACTACAGGTTCTAGAACCGGTTTAGCATTCACTTGTGATCGTGGTCAAGGTTTAGCGGGAATTGAAACCGGTCCTCAGATTATCCGTAAAGAAAAACTATCAATTGAATACTCATAAATAACTCCAAAAGTTTAAAAGTATAATGCCAGCGATCATTACTGATCAAATCAGAATATTGAATGCCAACAATTTTGTTAGTGGTATTTCGACGACTGATAATAGTTACTACGTGTTCATTGGTCTTCCCAATGCATCCGAGATTGATGCTGACTGGAATACGAACACGCCGTATCCGATTGATAGTATTGATCAATACAATGATATGTACGACACGGTGATCTCCGCCAAGAAGGTCACTTCATCTGATGTACTAAAAGTTGTAAGAAANGTTGATTGGGAATCCGGTACAATCTACGAGATGTACCGTCAAGATTATTCTATTAATAGAACTGCTCCACAGACTGGTGCGACAAGTCTTTATCGAGCAAACTATTATATCATGAACTCAGACTATAGAGTTTATGAATGTATTTACAATGGTGCTTCCCCATCTAACAGTGGTAAGGGTATTGTATCGCTAGAAGAACCAACACATACAGATCTACAACCTAGAACTGAAAGTGATGGTTATATTTGGAAGTATCTGTACTCAATCAGACCAAGCGACATTATTAAATTTGATAGTGTCGAGTACATTCCTGTTCCTGCAGATTGGGCAACTAACACAAACACTGCTGCTGTAAGAAATGCTGCAGTAGACGGTAAAATTGAAGTAGTAACTATTGAAGATGTTACTTCTGCGAGTTATCAGTTCAGTGGAACCAAAAATAACGTCCCAATCAAAGGTGATGGGCAAGATGCACTAGCATCTGTAACATTTGTAAACGGAAAACCAACAACTGCTACTGTTACTAACGGCGGTACAGGTTACACGTTTGGTACAGTTGATTTGGACAGTGTTGTAACTGGTTCTGGTGCTAGTTTTTCAGTTATCATTCCACCTCCAGGTGGTCATGGTTTTGATATCGATCGTGAGTTGGGTGCGAACCGTGTTCTCATTTATTCTCGCATCGAGAATACTGATGTAACGAACCCAGATTTCCCAACTGGTAATCAATTTGCTCGTATTGGTGTCCTAAAGAACCCAACTGTCTTTGGTTCTACTACAATCCAAACAGCATCTAGTGTCGCTGGTACATATGGTCTAAGATTGACTGGTGCAGCAGCGACAACAATGTCTGTCGAAATCGATGGTGAAGTAACACAGACCATCGGCGTTGGTTCTACTGCTGTTGGTAAGATTATTTCTTACGATCCACTAACTAAAGTTCTGAAGTACTGGCAAGATCGTGACCTTGCTACAGATAGTGCTACTGGTTCAGTTCCCACCTACGGATACCGTCTAAATAAATTTACTAGCACCCCCGGAACTGGTGGTAATGTGAATGTGGTTGTAACTACAACTACTGGTACTGAAACNGTAGGTATCGACACTGTTTTCACTGGTGTTTCGACAACCATTAACAACAGAACATACTATTTCGGTCAAACGTTTAACAATGGTCTAGCNAANCCAGAAATNGAGAAGTATTCTGGAGATATGATTTACGTGGACAACAGACCTGAAGTTACAAGGGCAGCTAACCAACGAGAAGATATCAAAATCGTCTTAGAATTCTGATAAAATGCCACAGAACACCAACCTAAACGTCAGCCCTTACTACGACGATTTTGATCCGTCAAAGAANTACAAGCGAGTTCTTTTNAAACCTGGTGTGCCTGTACAGGCAAGAGAACTAACGACTTTACAGTCTATTCTCCAGGATCAGATTGAAAAGTTTGGCGAACACTTCTTCAAAGAAGGTTCGATGGTCATTCCTGGTTCAATCGCTTACGACAGCAATTACTATGCCGTCAAGATTGAGCCAACGTTTTTTGGTGTTGACGTTGAGAACTATACCGACAAACTAATCGGTCTAACCATTCAAGGTAAGACTTCAGGTATCACTGCAGTTGTAAAGCAGGTACTTGTAAGAAATAGGTCTACCGAGAACGCAACCACACTATACATCAAGTATCAGAAGTCCTCTACAGAGAACTTTAGTACAGATGAGTTCTTAGACGGTGAAAACCTTGTTACACTATCTGATTTTACATACGGTAGTACTACCATTTCTGCTGGTTCTGACTTTGCTACCTGCTTCCAATCGAATGCTACAGCAACTGGTTCTGCGTTCGGTATTGATTCCGGGGTCTATTTCGCAAGAGGCGAATTCATCGAGGTCTCCAGTGAAACAATTGTTCTGGACCAGTATGATAACACGCCTTCTTACCGCGTCGGTTTCTTTGTAAATGAGCAGATCATCACTGCTGTAGATGATCCTACCCTATACGACAACGCACAAGGTTTCTCCAACTATACTGCTCCTGGTGCTGATAGACTGAAGATTAGTCTATCACTAATCAAGAAGTCTCTTGATGACTTCCAGGATGAGAACTTCATCGAACTGTTCCGTGTTCGTAACGGTGAAGTCAAGAAGATTGTTCAAAGAACAGTCTATAGCGAAATTGCTAAAGAACTTGCTAGACGTACTTTCGACGAAAGTGGTGACTACTACGTTGATAAGTTCGATCTAAACACAAAAGAAAGTCTCAACGACAGATATTCTACTTTTGGTGTCTTCTTCCCAGAAGAACTGACTGATCAGGGCAATACACCATCGAAGGATTTGATGGAAATCCAGGTAGGTCCTGGTAAGGCATACGTCAAGGGTTATGAAGTTGAAACCTTTGGTTCTACTTTCCTAGACGTTGAAAAACCAAGAACTACGCTATCTATTGAAGGTGCTGGTATCCCATTCCAGGCAGGTAACCTAGTTCGCGTCAATAACATCTATGGTAGTGCAAGTGTTGGTCTTGCTACCACTGGTTCTGTTGATCTTCGTAGCGAAAGACTAGGTAGTGACCTAGACGCTGCTACTGGTCAAAGCATCGGTAGAGCAAGGGTCTATGACTACAAGGCAACCAACAGTGGTTATGTAGATCAGACCTCCCAGTTTGATTTGTATCTGTATGATATCCAGACAGATACTGAAATTACCCTAAACCAAGAACTTGCTCTTAGTGCTCCTGCCTTGATTGAAGGCAAGAACTCTGGTGCTCGTGGTTATCTAAGAGTACAGACAGGCAATATTCTAACACTACACCAGACTTCTGGTGACTTCATCGTTGACGAGGCAATCCTAGTCAATGGTATTGAAAATGGTCGTGTTATCACCAAGGTAACCGAATTCGATGTATCCGATATCAAGTCGGTTCGTTCTGAAATCGGTATTGTAACCTTCAGTGCTGATGCTGTTCTAGAACCTAAGATCAACTACGGTGGTCAAGGTTTTGTGGTCAGTAGTTCATCTGGTTCTCCTGCGATTTCTACAATCACCTCCACAGGTCCAGGATGGACTGTTGGTATCAAGTCTGGTGATATTGTATCCTACGCTAGAACGGACGTTCAGGGAACTATTTACAACCGTGTCGTTACCGTTGTACCAACCAATCAAAGTCTGACTATTGAAGCAGTCGAAGACGTAACTGACGTTGCTACTGGTAGTCTTCCAGGATTTACTGCTCAGGTTTCTGGTCTACAGATTGTTGCACCAAGACTACGCAACTCCCAATCTGGTTTCCTATATGCTGAGTTCCCCAATCAAAACATTGAAAGCGTTGATCTAACCACATCGGATGTCTTCATCAGACGTGAATATCGTGATAGAAGCACATCTGCCCAAAGCGAACTAGATCTACCATCACTATCTGGTACAGACTTTGTATATGCTCCTTTCGATGAGGAAAGATACACTGTATCCTACAAGGATGGTACTGTAGAAGCACTAACCAGTGACCAGTTCGTTCTAACCAACGGTGCTAAGGGTGCTACCATTTCTGGTCTAACCAAGGCAAGTGAAACAGGTGTAATTGCTGTTACTACTCAGCAGAAGTCTAAGGTTACATCCAAGACTAAGATCCTAAATCGTGCTGCTAGCATTACAGTCACCGGTTCCAAGTACAACTATTCCGGCGTCTCCACTGCAGTCAATGACGGTCTAACATTCAATACTGCATATGGTACTCGTGTTCAGGACAGCGAGATCTCGCTGAACGTTCCTGATGTCGTCAATGTTCACGCAGTATTTGAAAGTTCTACTAATGCTGCACCTACTGTTCCCAAGATTACCCTATCTTCGCTGAATGGTCCTAACTCCAATAACACTGACCTAATCGTTGGCGAAATCCTTATTGGTAGTGAAAGTGGCGCTTCTGCAATGGTCTTGGGTAAGACCGGCACTACAGAAATTTTCTACGTTGCTAAGAACACTGAGAACTTCATCGAAACTGAAGAAGTTGTGTTCCAGGAAAGCGGCGTCAAAGGTAACATTTCCCAGATTGACTTGGGTGATGCTGATATTCTTCGTAACTATAGTTTCGATACTGGTCAAAGACTAGAGTATTATGACTTCGGCAGACTGATCAGAAACATCGGTAGTCAAGAACCATCTGGTCAACTACGTGTATTCTTCGATCATTATACCATCAACTCTTCGGATAATGGTGAAATTATCACTACTAACAGTTATCCAAGTTACGATCAAGACGTTCCAAGTTTCAACAATATCAGAAACACTGATGTAATTGATTTTAGACCAAGAGTTGCGAATTATAGTGGTAGTCTGTCGCCATTTGAATTTGAAAGCAGAAATTTTGGATCTTCTGGTCAAACTGTTCCTAACGTCATCGTATCTGACGAGAACATTGTTCTAGACTACAACTACTACGTCGGCAGAAGAGACAGACTGTTCTTGAACCAGGACAGCACATTTACAATTGTAAGAGGAACTCCAGCAGAAGTTCCTGTTCTGCCTGATACTATCGATGATTCATTTGAACTAGCACGTATTGATTATCGTCCATATGTCTATGATGTAAACGCAGATGTAACTATTGACTTCCGTGCTAATAAGCGTTACACAATGCGTGATATCGGTTTGTTGGAAGACAGACTAGAGAACCTAGAATACTACACCAGTCTATCGCTACTAGAAACCAAGACTGAAGGTCTGGTTATTCAAGATCCAGACACTGGTTTAGACAAGTTCAAGTCTGGTTTTGTTGTTGATAACTTCAGCACATTCGATGTAGCAGATAAGTCTGTACCTATCCTCAAGTACGATATCCGTGACGAGGAGATGGTCGCAAGAACTTACTTCGACGACATTGACCTCCTAGTCGGTTCTGAAAGTCTGATCGGTACAAATGGTACTCCAGACCTAAGTGTTGACGTAAGATATGCTACTGACCTTGGTTCTCCCAACATCAAGAAGGGTAAGAACCTAGTAACATTGAACTATGCTCAAGTTGAGCAAGGAACTCAGACCTTCGCTAGCAGGGTAGTCAATATCAACCCATTTGATGTTGTTACATGGCGTGGTCGTATGTCGCTAAACCCAGAGACTGATGTTTGGGTTGAGCGTAGGTTCAACACTGTGAATGGTGGTTGGGGAAGCACACAGGTCATTTCTACCGCTACTGCTATTCCTAATATGCGTGCTCAGAACATTGAGTTCGTTGCTACAAGACTGAAGCCTGGAACTGAGTTTTACAGTTTCTTCTCCAGAACAGATATGTCCGACAATCGGTCATTGACTGTTCCTAAACTGCTAGAAGTTACTCCTGTTCAGGGTGCATTCCAGATTGGTGAAACTGTTGTTGGTAGACTACTCAACAACCAGAACACCACATCTAATCCAGAAATCAGGTTCAGACTTGCTGCTCCTGACCACAAGGATGGTCCTTATGATGCTCCTACATTCAAGTATGCTAATAACCCATACTCCAATGTTGGTCTAAGTTCCTTCTATAGTGAGACCACTGAAGTTCTAAACATCGACACTGGTTCGCTGAACCAAAAGTCTGACGAAAGGTTCTTCGGTTATGTCGTCAAGGATATGCGTTTGGTTGGTGAGACCAGTAATGCTGAAGCAATCGTCAAGGAAGTTCGCCTAGTAAGTGATAACAATGGCGTCCTGGTCGGTAGCGTCAATATCCCAGGTTCTAACCCAACCTTTGCTAACGGCACTAACAACCTTGAGGTATCTGCAGAGAAGACACCAAACACCACTCCTGGTGTAGTCGTTAGTGGTGCTGACGCTAACTTCTTCTCCCAAGGCACGATTATTACTCAAACGACAATCATTAGAAGAGCACGTCCAGCTCCACCACCACCAAGATTTATTGACCCTATCGCACAATCGTTCTTCGTTGAAGAAAACCCAGGTTGCTTCTTCACTTCTGTAGATTGCTATTTCTACAGCAAGAGTGCAACAATTCCAGTAGAACTGAGAATTGTTACCGTAGAAAACGGTGTTCCTACACAGAATCTTGTTCCTGGTGCTTCTGTTGTTCTAGATCCAGGCAGCGTCAATGTTTCTGATGATGCTTCGGCAGCAACAACATTCACTTTTGACGATGTGGTGTATTGTCCAACCGGAGAATACGCATTCGTTCTACTTGCTGATACGGATGCTTATAACGTTTGGATTTCTCGTGTCGGTGAGGAAGATATCTCCACTAAGGACCTACCTGAAATCCAAAAGATCATTATCAACAAGCAACCTTCTCTAGGTTCCCTATTCAAGTCTCAGAACGCATCTACTTGGACTGCTTCTCAACTTGAAGACCTCAAGTTCGTTGCTAGAAAGGCAGAATTCACCCTTGATAGTGGTACTTTCAGGTTCTACAACCCAGAACTACAGACATACAACACCAGAAATAAACTGGAAACAAATGCAATTGAAGTCTTCTCTAAAAAGACAACAATTGGTCTATCCTCTGCTATCACTGCTGAAGGTATCGTAGTTGGTTCTCAGATCAGACAGGACAATGTTTCTGCTTCTGGTTTTGTTGAAAGTCTCCGTGGTGCAATCGGTCTAGCAAACACTGGTCTAAACCTAACCAATGCAGGCGTAGGTTATTCTAACTCTACTTACAATGATGTAAGTTTCACCACCCTAACTGGTAGTGGTTCTGGTGCTGCTGGTATCGTCACTGTAACTGGTGGAACAATCGATAACGTCTGTGTTACTAACTCTGGTTTCGGTTACGCTGTAGGTGATACCCTGACGGCAACCCTTGGTAGCAATACTCTTGGTGCAAACCTACTATTCACAGTCGGTGTTGTTACATCCATCAATACATTTGCACTAACCAATGTAACTGGTGCTCCATTCAATACCAGTGATCAAATTCAGTATGTTCCAACTGATGGTCCAGGTGTTGGTATCGGATCCACCTTGTTCTCCATCGTTCCAACCACAGTAACAGACAATACCGATCAGTTTGACGGAACCTATTTTAAGGTCAATCAAGCAAACCACGGTATGCACGCTGATAACAATCTGGTCAAGATTGAAGGTGCATCTGGTGATACAGTTCCCACCACAATTCAGGTTGGCTATGCTGTAAGTTCTATCGAGAACATTAGTATCGGTAACAGCACAAACTTCAATATGTTTGAAGGTGCTCAAGTTACCAACACAAATCCAGGTTTCGCACTTGTCGGTGATGAGATCATTGCATATACTGGTGTCGGTAATAACCTACTCACTGGTATCACTACTCGTGGTATCGATGGTACAACTCCAAGAACATATGCAGTCAATACTCCTATTCAGAAGTATGAGGTTGCTGGTGTATCCTTGAGAAAAATCAATACTACACACAATTTGGTCAATGCATCCAACACAATNGAAGATAAAGTCAACCTCGATCACTATCACGTCAAGATTACTGGGAATAAGAATTTTAACGCTAGTAAGCTTGCTGGCGGCACCAATGCTACCGCAACTGGAAACATCCAGTTCGATCGCATCGTTCCATCAATCAATCACACAACCCCTAACGGAACTAATATTGCTGCACAAGTAAGAACAGTTTCCGCTACCAGCGTTGATGGTACTGAAATCTCCTTCCAGGATAAAGGTTATGAATCAGTTTCTCTAGAAGGTGAAACTAAGTTCACTGATCCAAGAATGGTTGCTTCTAGGGTCAATGAGGAAAGCAAATTGCTTGCTCTACCTGGTGCTAAGTCGTTCACTTTTGAACTATCACTTTCTACAACCAATAAAGACGTTTCTCCTGTAGTCAATGCATTTGAAAGTTTCATTGTAACAGAAAGTAACCGTACCAACAGTCCTATTGCTAACTATGTGACCGACAGAAGATCCAATCTTTTGGTTCAGGATCCACACGACTTCTCTTATGTGACTAAGATTATCAGTCTAGAGAACCCTGCTACCTCTTTGAAAGTAATCTTTGACGCATTCAGACCTGCTGCTGCAGACATCCGTGTTCTATACCGCCTGTTCCGTGTCGATGGATCTGAAATCGATCGTGTATTTGAATTGATGCCTGGTTTCGATAACCTAGATAACAACGGACAGGTTATTAATCCTAAGAACAATAGCGGTAGATCTGATAGACAAGTTTCGGCAAGTCTAGAGAACCAGTTCCTAGAATACACATTCACAGGAAATAATCTACCACAGTTCAGTGCATATCAGATCAAGGTAGAATGCACAACCATTAACCAAGCACAGTCTCCACGGATCAAGAACTTCCGTGGTATCGCACTAGCATAATGGCTTGGATGTTTGTTTACGAGTATTATTATGAAAAGGGCAAAGGTAGAGGACCACTCCAATCTGGAAAGAGATCTGGAAACGGGAGCGATCCTCAACGTCGATAAGACGGCATATGAACGATATCTTGCTGAAAAAGAAGTTAGATTACGTCAACAAAGAGAAATAGAAGAACTAAGAGCAGAAATTGCGACACTTAAAGCAATGATGCTCAATAAATAACAGTAAGATGGTATTAGGAAATGACAGTTCCAACAGTAAACCTGGTAATTGAGCAGGCAACTGATTTTGCAAGAACCTTTTCTCTAAAAAGGTCTGATGGAGCTCCTTTGAATTTGACTAATTATACTTTCGATGCAAAGATGCGAAAGTGGAGCAATTCTGCTAATTCAATTAGTTTTGGTACTACATATAATTCTGATCCTACTCAGGGAAGACTAACTATTTCGATGGGTAGCTCTGTAACTGGTATTATTACTGAAGGTCGATATAATTATGATATTGTTGTTACTAATACAGAATCTTCCGACATCAAAACAAAAGTTATTACTGGGCAGATCACTGTAAACTCGACCATTTCTTAAAATGCCAGACGATATTGTAGTTCAATTATCAGATGGTGGATTTTCAGCAGATCCAAACATTGGCAGTGATGTAGTAGTAGTTCAATCAACCGCAGGAGGAGATGTGGCAAATCTCGGAGATATTTTAGATGTTGATACATCAAATCTAGATTCTTCCACAAACAAATTTGTAATGATTTATGATTCAGTAACACGTAAATATAAGTTTGTAAATCCAGATGATGTTCTTGATGCGTCTGCTGGAGTATCTACGGATAGATCTACTAATCCAGATCCATTACCTTTAGGTATGACGGATCAAACTTTAGATTATCTTGAAGATGAATTAGACGTTAGGTTGGATAATAAGATTGATGTTGATGCTGGTACTTTTTGAAGAACTCAAATTATTCTAAATATTTGAGTATGTAAAATTATACCACATCAATGGCTGCTCCAGTAATTCAGTTTAAGCGGGGTCAATTTGCCAATCTACCAGGACTTCGTGCGGGCGAACCTGGTTTCACAACGGACAAATATGACCTCTACGTTGGTTTAAACTCAACATCCAACGGCAACAAATTCTTCGGTTCACACAGATATTGGACTAAAGAAACTACTACCGAAGGTTCTGCGGTAAGAATCGTAGAAGGTAGTGATAACGGCGAAAACTATATCGAACTAAAGGCACCTGCTGCTCTAGCAAGTAACCTAACCCTAACATTCCCAAATGAAATCGTTACAGATGGTTACCTTAAGGTAGCTGCTGACGGTACTCTAACTTGGGATGATACCCTAGACGCAACAAACGTCAACGCTACTGGTGTTGGTACAGTTGCATTTCTACAATCGACAACAGTTAACGTTTCCGCAGGCGCGACTGTTGGTGGAGCACTTGACGTAGATGGCGGCGCAGATATTTCTGGTGGTGAAACCACCCTTTCATCCGCAACAGTTTCTGACCTAACTGCTGGTCGTATTGTTCTAGCGGGTACATCCGGCGCGATCGAAGATAGTGCAAACCTAACTTTCGGTGATAATGGTCTAGCAGTTACCGGCGAGGCAACAGTCTCTGCTGGTATGACTGTAACCGGTGCTGCAAATGCCGGATCACTTGGAATTGATGGAACTCAAGTTGTTTCTTCTGCAAGAGAACTTCAGAACATTGCTTCTCTTGACGCTGTTACAACAGCAACAATCGAAGCTGCAGTTTCAAATGCACCAAACGATTTTGATGATATTGTAGTTGCTGGTATTGCTACATTCCAGGATGCAATTGAAGCAGTAACAATCAATGCTACTGGTATCGTAACCGCTTCTTCTGGTTTCGTTGGCGATC
>JGI10211J14876_10000199_pt1 | contig 24721 bp, 22 predicted proteins | sample Etolagsediment_FD_14876 | JGI IMG/M metagenome (IMG submission 14876)
AGATCAAGTAATAGCAGCATATAAAACAAAAGGTAAAATAGTAGAACCAAATAGAACACAATATAATAAAAGTTTTATAGATTTAATAAATTGTATAAAATTACCAGAAGATACACAAGTATGTTTTTTTGATGATGCAACGCATCCAGATATGGAACATAAAAATGTAGTTTATTTAAAAATAAAACCATATGTATATAGTTATAAAAACGAAGATATGATAAATAATTATTATAAAAAGTATTTATATAATTTGGTTGATAAAGAAGATTTTTTAAATAATATGAAAGATATGATGAATTTATATGATTATAAATATTTAAAAAAATCAGATTTAGAACAAAAAATAGATACATTATTAAGTAAAAGACTAATGGAACATTTAGATATTTTTTTTAAAGGAAAAAAACAAAAATTATTTACTCTCTAATAATGATAATAAATCATCGATATTTTCCTCAATATCTTTTGTTAATGGAAAATAATGATTAATTACTTGATTAATAATAGTAGTAGTAAATATAAATACACCAGCTTGGAACGCAATTTCTTTATCAAAATCAGTAAATTTTTGATTTTTAATAAAAGGATTAAATTTAATAATAAGAAGTAAAGAAATGTAAAGACGTATTATTTTTTGTATTAGTTCAAATAATCCTCCTTTTACATATTTACTTGTTATGCCAAAAATAGATAAACCATATAAAAACCACGCAAAATAATAAAAAAACCAAAATAGTTTTTCATGTAAAAAGTTAGCATTTTTAATTTTATCTATAACAAACATTATATATAAAATTAAATAAAAAAATTTAATAATAATAATAATAATATTATTATTATTTATAATAATAAATGGATTTATATAATTTTAATAGTGATACTTTGCTAAATTGGATAACAGCATTTTGTATATTTGAAATTCCATTAGCATTATTTTATATTTTTATTAGTAAAATTAATAAAAATTCAAAAGAAAGTAATGTAGAAAATTGGTATTCAGGAAAAGATATTAGTATTTGGAATGTAATAGTTCAAGATACATTATATGTAATATGTGGTATTATAATTTCATTGCGTTTATTTAATTATTTAGTAGATATAAATTTAATTCCAAAAATATTTATATATTTTATATTTTGTTTTATATTAGTTCAATTAATAGGTGATCTATTATTTGCATTAATAATAACAAATTGGGATAAAATTAATTCTACTTATTGGATAGATTATTTTAAAAAATATATAAAAGATTCAGGTTTTAATGCATTATTTGGTGATACTCTATATGTTATAGTATGGTCATTAACATTTTATTTTGTATCAAAGTATATAAATAGTTTTGATATTAAAATATTTATTATTTCACTTTTTTTCTTTTTAGTATCAGCATATAGTATTAAAAAAAGTATTAATAATTAAAAAATTTTATTAATATATCTAAATATATATGTTGTCATTAAAAATAAAATTCCACCCCAAATTATATCAATAAAACCAATATTTATATTCCATTTATCAAAAATAGCTATATTAGTTGTTTCATATACACCATATGTTGCTATACCTAATAAAAATGCATCTAATAAAGAATTATTTTTAATTATAATAAAATAATATATCAAAAATATTAAAAAAATATAACATAATAATGTAAAAAATATATTTAAATTTAATTTAGATTTTTGAATGGAAAAAACTAATTTATTAAAATTATCTTTCATTATAAATAAATAAATAGAATCTAGTAATAAAAAAATAACAGACAATAATGATAAATCTTTTATCATATAATATTATTTATTATTTTTAATTTTTATAATAAATAATTAATAAATATTTAATTAATATTATATAACTTTAAAGTTCTAGCACTAGCATCATTAGCATCTACAAATTGCGGCATCCAAAAATAAGGTATAATATTAGAATATTTTTCATAATGTAAATCAAATAAATATCGATAATATGCTTTTTCTAATGTAATATCTTTTTGCTTTAAATATGGTTCTAATTGTCTATTAATTAAATTTTTCATATATAAATCAGTAATTTTATTATCAATTATTTGAAACCATGATTTTTTTAATGAACTAACTCCATCACTAAATGCTTCTTTAGTTCGCCATAAAATTTCTTTTGGTAATAAATTAGGTAAAACATTATGAAATGCATTACGAATTAAATATTTTTCACATTTATTATTAAAGTTATGACATCTAATATCGTTAGGAATACTTAAATAAAAATTAACCCAATTGTAATCTAAAAATGGAGTTCTAGGTTCAAGTCCATGTGATGATATACATCTATCAGATCTTAATACATCAAAAAAATGTATATTAGTTAATAATCTTTTACATTCTTTATCAAATTCTAGAGGATTAGGACAAGCATTAAAATATAAATAACCTCCCATTAATTCATCTGAACCATCTCCATTAAAAATTACTTTAGCATTACTATGTTTTTTTATATATTTACCAATTAAATAATTTCCAACACTAGCTCTAATAGTAGTAGTATCATATGATTCAATACATTTAATTACTTCTGGTATTGCATTAAAAAATTCATCTTCAGAAAGAATAATATTAGTATGTTTTGTATTTAGATAGTTAGCTACTTTTTCAGCATAAAATAGGTCTTCTGCTCCTTCAAGTCCTATACTATATGTTTCTAAATTATTACCAGTATAATATTTAGCTACTAATGCACAAACAAGACTACTATCAAGTCCGCCTGATAAAAGACAAGCAATAGGTCTATCAGTAGTTCCAATAACACGTTTAATAATAGTATTACTAAAATTTTCTACAATAAGATTATTAATAAGATTAATATCAGTTAAAGTATTATTAATTAATGGATAATGATAATATTTATAATTTTCAATTTCGATATCATAATAATGATTATTATTTTTAGTAAATTTTGTAAATGTTCCAGGTAAAAATGATGTAATATCATTAGTTGAAGAAAAATCTAAATTACAAAGATTTTTTAATTCACTTGCATAACCATAAATATAATTACTATCATTAATTGTTTTTTTTTGAAAAAGAGGTCTAACTCCAAACCGATCGCGTGCAATAAATATAGAATTATTAGTATTATCAACTAGAACAAATGCAAAAACACCATCTAATAAAGTTAGAGTTTTTTCAATACCAAATAAAGAATATAAATGTAATATAATTTCACAATCAGAATTTGTATATAATTGAATATTATAATCAATGGATAATTGTTTATAATTATAAATTTCACCATTACAAATAAGATTTAAATTATTAATATTAATAGGTTGATTAGAAATAGAATTAAGTCCATTAATAGCTAATCTATGAAAACCTAATATAATATTATGAAATTCATCACCAGCACAAATAGTAGAAAATTCAGGACCTCTATTTTTTCCTAATAAAAAAGATTTATATATATTATTACTAATTTCAGTATTAAGAATAGCAAAAATTCCACACATTAATAAAATAAAATAGTAAATCTTTAATTACATTTAATAAATAGATTAATAATGAATCTATATTGATCTATAGCTTCATCACAATGAGTATTAATTTTATTAATATACCAATGTAATTTAAAATTTTTATTTGATAGAATTTTAAAACATTTTTTTTGAAATTTATGAGGATATATTTCGTCTTTTAAGAGAGAATAAATATAAATAGGTGTTTTATTATATTTTTTTTGTAATTTAGTATATTTATGCATATAAATAGTATTAATTGCAATTAAACCACCTATATTAAAATTTAATTTATTGAGTATATTAAATAATAGAGTTCCACCTTGTGATACACCAACAATATATATTTTATTATTATCAATATATTTAGCTTCATTTGTAATTATTTGTTTAATTCTATCACTTTGATATTGAAATTCTTGAATTCCAATATTATCAATTTTATTTAATCCATCATACATAGTGAAATAATCATACCAAGATTTAATATTATATTCAGGTAAAATATTATAGTGTAAATTAATATTATAACTACTAGGAATAATAAATTTAATATTATCAAAAATAGTATAATCTTTAAAATAATTTAAAAAATTATTAAAAGAATTATAATCTCCATACATCCCATGTAATAAAATAATACTATATTTATGCTTTTTAATAGGATAAATTATTTTAGTTTTATAATACATAATATATACATTATAGTTAAATTTAAATAATATTAATAATAAAATTTATAATTAATAATATTAATAATATTAATAATAATAATATTAATAATAATAAAATTTATAATATAATATATTATATAATAAATGTATGGTGTAGTAGATGGAGTATTTTTTTGTAATCAAGAAAGATTAGATGAAATAAATGAAAGAATAAGTTCACGTAATATTCCAAGTGAACCTTTACAACCTGAATTTTCGCCAAGACCAGTCTCAACAAAATATGCAATATTACCAATAGTAGATAGAGTTCCTCAGTCAGATGTTCCTTTAAAAAAATATCCAGTATATAATGTAGAAAAAGTATTTAATCCAGGAACAAGTCAAGCACCTTGGAGAGGATTTGCGGAAAATATAAATGTAGATTCATTATTAAGAAATCAATATTTTGCTTTACAAAAATCAACAGCAGCAAAATTTATACCTTCATCAAATAGTTCATTATATACATCTCCTTTAGCTGGAAATAGTATGTTAAAAAATGGAAATGAAGGTCAAATAGATATAAATACAAATAAAAATACAAATGGAAATGGACAATTTAGAATAGAAAGTAATAATACATTTAATAATTGTACTCGTTGTCAAAGAATGAATATAAATTTAGATGACATATGTTAAATAAGACAAATTTTAATATTATTTTAAATTAATATGAATAATATAGAAAATATTAATAATATAGATAAATTAACTCTAGAATATTTAATAAATCCTGAACAATATAAAAAATATTATAATAAAAATAATAATATAGATAATGAATTAGATAATGATAAAATATTTTATAGAAAAAGAATAATAAATTTAATAAAGGAAATGTTTAAGGGTAATTTTGATAATAAATCACTAGAAGATAATTTTAATGATTATATTAAAAATATAATAATACATTTAAAGAGATTAGATACAAAAGATATTTTACAACAATATTATATTGATATATCAAATAATGATCCAAAAAAAAATTTAATAGATATAGATAAAATAAAAAATGTAAATGATAATTTATTCTATAATGAAAAACCAAAAATAAATACAATAGAAAATTTTGTAAAACATAAAAAAGAAAAAAAAGAAATTTATATTTTACCAAAAAAGAAAGAAATAAATTTAAAAGATCCAAAATTAAAAAAAAAAGGTTTGCCAAAAAAAGAAAAATATAGTAATATTATAAATGAAAAAACAGAATAATAAAACAAAACGAAATATAAAAATAATGAAATGTGCACCAAAAACAAAAAAAAAAGGATATACTTGTTATACAGATAAATCATTATATAAATTAAAAAAATTTTGGAATATGAGACATCCAGATGAAAAAATAACAACAAATGACTCATATGAAATATGGAATAAATTAAAAGCAGGATTAAATAATGTATGTGATACAGAAGCATGTTGGTTAAAACAAAAATTTATAAGTAGTAATTTAGATAAAGATTTATTAAATTATACATTTGCACCAAATGCACCAAATAGTTGGAAAAAAAATAAAAATACATGGTTATCAAGTATAGATATAGAAAAGGTAATGAAACAATATGAAAATGCATATAAAAATTTTGCATTTATAGGTCCCTCACCAATAGATTTTGATACACCAAAAATTTATAATACTTGTGTTTGGGAAGAATTATGTAAATTTAATCTCTCTGACTTTATAAAAAAAAATAAAACAAAAATAGGGATAATTTTTAATACAGATCCACATTATAAAGGTGGACAACATTGGGTTTGTTTAATGATTGATATACCAGAAAAGATAATATATTATTTTGATAGTGTAGGAGATAAGCCACAACAAGAGATAATAAAATTAGTTGAAAAAATAAAACAACAAGGTAAAGAATTAAATATAGATTTTATTTATAAAGAAAATCATCCATTTGAACATCAAGAAGGAACAACAGAATGTGGAATATATGTAATGTATTTTTTAACAAAAATACTAGAAAAAAAACATAATTATGATTATTTTACAACAAATAAAATACATGATCAAGAAATGGAAAACTATAGAAAAATATTTTTTAATTAATAATTTAAAAATATAAAAAAATATTATTAATTAAAAATAATGAGTGAATTTAAATCTCAAACAAATAAAGCTTTATTATGGGAACTATTAAATGATCAAAATATATTTAATAATATACCAGATAGTGAATTAACAAATATTCAAGAATTATTTGAATCAGAAATTGAAAAAATATATAATAAAACAAATAATAAATCAGATTTATTAATTTTAAATAAATTATTAATTCAAAATTTTACAGAGTCATTAAATTATTATAAAGAAAATAAAAATTTTAAAAATCATACAATTAAAAGTGATTATGATGAAAAAATAAAAGAATTTTCAAATGATTTTGTTAATAAAAAACCAAAACAAATTAATTTTAAAGATAATGAAGATGAACCTTTAAAAATAGAAGATTTAGATAAAAAATTAGATATAATTCAAAAAGAACGAGAGAAATTAATACCAGAATATGAAAAAATAAATATTGATAATACAAATAATACAAATGATATAAATAATAATGATAAAGATAATGATAAAGATAATGATAAAGATAATGATAATGATAATTTAAATAATATATCAGAAATATCAGAAATATCAGAAATACTAGAAAAGAGAGAAAATATAAAAATAAATGATAAAGATGAGTTAATAAATAAAGATGAGTTAATAAATAAAGATGAGTTAATAATTAAAGATATAGATATAAATGATAATTTTTTTAATAAATTAAAGAAGAAAGAAAAAACACAAGAAATAAGTCAAGATATAATAGAAAATATAAATAATAGATTAAATAATTTAGAAAATAAAATAGATGAAATTATAAATTATATTAAAAATACAAAATAAAATTAGAGTTTTTTAAAATTAAATTGTTTACCTTTAATTTCTAGAATACCAACTTGTATAGGATTTTTAGCTAAATAACTTTTATAATCAAAAACTTTTCCTGTAGTAGGATCAAATGCATATTCAATACCTTCAATTTTAATTTTTTTAGCTTTAATATTTTCTTGTTTTTTATTAATTTGAGTAATAGAATCTTCTTCTTCATTTTCAATAGATGGTTGATAAGATAATTTATCGACAGATGGAGAACCAAAAGAAAAACATTTTAAGTTTTCTTTATTTTCAGGTTTTAAATAAAGAATACAATCAATAGCAGACTCTTTAACAGCTTTTAAAATACTTTTATTAATATCTTCTTTAATAGAAGAAATTTCATATAATGCTTGATCACTAGTTAAAGGAGTAATATTATCAATTTTACTTCTATCTTTTAATCTTAATTCAATTGAATCATCACTTTCCATTTGTTCTTTTGAAAAAATCATTAAATATAAAAATACATCAACAGTTTGTTCATCAAGTGGTAAATTTTTATGACTACAAATTCTTCTAGCTCTACCAATAACTTGTTCTAAACGAACAGGATGCCAATAAGGCTCTATAAGATGAACAAAACGAACATTATGTAATGAAATACCTTCAGCACCAGAAGCAGTAATCATAAAAACTTTAATAATCTCTCCAGAATAATTATTAGATGACATAGTTTTTAATTCTTCTACAATATTAGATGGAACATATTCCCATGTGCTATTAAAAATATTTCTAATAATTTCTTTAACTTCAGCACTTTCAGTTCCAGTATAGAGAGCGAAAGTAGGTTTACCTCTATTTTCAGGAGCAATATCAATAACCCAATTGCCAATTATATCTTTTTTAAGTTTAAATTCAGTAAAACCATTAGCTTCTAATATTAATTTTAAAATACCAATACCTTCTAAAGTTCTAAATTGTGAATAAATAAGATGTAATCCTTTATGGGAAGGGTCTTGAATATTTTCTAATACATTTAAAAATTTAGGACTATATTCTTTAAGTGCATCTGGTGTTAAAAATTGATCTTTACTATCACTTAAAGCTTTTAATGCAGCTTTAATTCTTCCTTCATAACTTTTATCAAAAATAGGCTGGGATTCTTGTATTTCTTTTTCAGCTTCATCTAATTCTATTTTAGATTCAGTTTTTAAAGCCTGTTCTTGTTTAGATATAGCATCAAATTCATCTTCATTAGCTATATTATCAGTAATAGCAGTTTCAATAGTAGCACCCTCATTAGGGAAAGGTCTAGTAATAGTAGGACGTGGAAAAACAAAATTACAAAATGCTCTAGAAAATATACGATAGGTAGAAACAGAATCATCATAAATTCCATCAGCACCCTTTTTTCTTTTTTTAGCATTAGCTAACTCAAGTTTTCTTTCTTGAACTCTAGCTTCTTCATATATACTAAATTGAAATTTACTCATTTCTATTTTACTTATATGAAAATTAAAACTTTTTTCATATTTTGGTAATAAAGCATCAATATCAGGAAAATAAGAAGTTAAACCTAAAATTCTTCTTTTAAATAAATTTTCATTTTTAACCTCATTTTTATCATCTATAAAATATTTTTTAAATTCATCAAGAGTATCAGGTAAAGCTTTATATTTATTAATTTCAATACCTCCAGGTAGAATAGAAATATCAGCTTTTTTTAAAAGTTTAGCAATTAATTGAATAAATTGTTTAGATGTAAAAGATTCATCTTTAGTTTCATTAATATGAACACCTTCATATAAATCTTTTGAATATTGAGAAATAAATCCAAATGGATTTTCAGTTATAATTAAAGTATTTGAACTAGATTGATATTCGATATAATCCATTAATTTTGTTAGAGTAGAACTAGTTTTAAATAATTTAAATAAAAAATCTTGATTAATTTTTCTAGTTTGATTAATAACTAATTTAAATTTATAAGTTCTAATTTTACCACGTAAAATATTAAATAAAATACCAATTTCATTAGGATAATTAATAATAGGAGTTCCAGTTAATAAAATAATTTTAGCATTTTCAGCAGTCATTAGATATTCATATAGTTTTATTGATAATGAATCGGATTTACCTTTTAATTTATTAACAATTCTACTAACTAAATTATGAGCTTCATCAATAATAACTACAGAATTATCAAAAGGATTAATAGTATAATCAGCAGTCATATTTTGAAGATGTGAGTTACGTAAACCATTATAATTAATAAATTTATATTTAGCTTTAATCATTTCAGTAATTTGTGCATCTAATAATATTCTTTCTTGTGATGAAAGTAATTCATAGTTAGGTTTTTTTTTAATATTAACTAACCATGCTCCATTATTTTTTTTAATAAATTCTTGTGATAAAGATAATACATATGATAAACTTTTTTCTAATTCAGGATTATCTTTAGTACTAATAAATTCCCAAAATTGATTTTTTTTATATAATAAATCACCGCATTTTTTTAACTCTTCCATATAATTGACTCTTAATGAAGCAGGTGTCATAATAATAATTTTTTTATCAGTTTTTAATCCTTCAGCAATACCAATAGAAGAACAAGTTTTACCAGAACCTAAACCATGATATAATAATAAACCTCTATAAGGAGTAAATAAATTAATATAATCTCTAACAATTTTTTGATGGGTTAAAAGAGTGAAAGAGTCATTTTTTCCACTATCACAAGATAATGTTTTATTATCTTTTTCAATATCTTCTTTATAAGGACCAAATAAAGAAGTAATAAAATTAATAAATATTTCACGATTATTCATATAATAATTAGAAGCTCTAACAATAACTTTTTTTTCTTCAGGAGGAAGTCTATTTTTAAGAGGAGTATCACCAATAATTAATTGACTAGTAGGACCTTCAATAGAAATACCCAAAGGAGATTTAGTTATTCTAGAAGAAGAAGGTTTACTAGTTTTAATAGTTATAGTAGTTTTTGATGTAGTAGGTTTTGTAATAGGTTGTTCTTCAAGAGATGATTGAGAAATTTCAGTAGTAGATTTAGTAGGTAATATTTCAGGAGCAGCAGGTTCTAATTTTAGTCGAATTTTAAGTTTAATAGGATTTTCAACAATTTGAGTAGTTTCAGAAATATATTCTTTTTTAATACTTGTAATTTTTGGAGGAGTTTTTTTTTCTTTTTCTTCGCTGATATCAAGTAAAAAAGCTTGTCTATCAATTTTATCTTCTTTTGTTTTGTCTAAAATTTTAGCTTTAATAATAACTTCTTCTTTATTAGCGGCGGGCTTTTTAACCTTAATTTCTAATGTATCTTTAACTTTAGGTATAGGTTTAATTTTTAATTTAGCTAAAAGTTGTTCACTCATTATATAATATATAAATTTAATATTTTAATATATAAATGAATTTATTAAAAATACTTAAAAATTTTGATTGGAAATTAGCAATTATAATTTTATTATTAATTGGTTGTGAAGCAGTAGGCCAAACTTTATTAGAAAAAGCAAGTTTAGAAGACAATAATAATTTATTAGTAATCGGAGGAGTAGTTTTATATGCTATAGTAGGATATATATATTATATAGCTTTATCATCAAATATTTCATTAGCAATAGTAAATATAATTTGGCAAGCAGCTACAATTTTAATTATAACATTAATAAGTGTATTTTATTTTAAACAGAAATTAACAAATAAAGAAATAATAGGTATAGTAATAGTTGCAATAGGAAGTATGTTTTTTGCTCCAACAGAAGAAGCTGCAATAGGCGGAGTCGCTATAGGAGGTGCAGATGCTAAAATAACAAATATTAAAGATAGAGAAAGATTATTTAGAGCTAAATATAAAAATGATATAGACAAACTATTTAATTAATCATTATTAGAAAGAATATTAATAATATTTTCACAAGCAATTTGTTCAGCTTTCTTCTTAATTTTATGTAATCCTTTACCTAATAAAATTATAACTTTTTCATTTTCTTGTATATAATTATGAATATTAATAAAATTATTAAATTTATTAAAATTAATAGCTTTAGTATGATCAGCTTCATAAATAGCTTGTCCTAAACATAAATAAACACCCATTTCATAACCAAATTCAGGATCATGATTAATTTCAATGTAATCAGGAGTAATTTTAAATTCTTTTTGAATTTTAACTTGTAATTGATTTTTAAAATTATCATCAGTTTTAACTAATTTTGTCCAATCAACATGATTTTCAAAAATACGTTCAACAAAAATTTGTGCCATTTGGAAACCAGGTCCAGTAACAAATACATTTTTAAACCAATTTTCTTCATCATTAATATCTATTTTATTAAAATCTAAAAATAAAGCTCCAATAAAAGCTTCAAATAAACATCCTAATTTTTTAAGATTTGTTCTAGTTTTTTTTTCTTCAGCATGTTTAGAAATAATATAATAATTATGAAGTTGCATTTCATATGCAAGTTTACCAATATGTTCATTTTTAACTAATGCAATTTTTTTTTCAGTCATGAATCCTTCATCGGCTTTTGGAAATCTTCTATATAAATAATATTTTGTAATACATTCTAAAACACCATCACCTAAAAATTCTAAACGTTCATTTGATTTAGTGCTTAATGGTAAACAATTAATAGGTTGATCCATAACTTTAATATTTAATTTATTATTTTCTAAAAATGGACGTTTAGTATAAGATTTATGTATAAAAGCACGTTTATATAAAGATAAATTAGATATATTTGCTGATATACCATATTTAGAAAGAATAGATTGAACTATATTACTAGTAATTTCTTTATTTAAATTATTATATGGATTAAAGACTAATCCATTTTCTGTATTATTAATATCATCATCATTTTGAATATTTTTATCAATATTATTATTAATATTATTATCGATATTATTATCAATAATAAAATTTTCAGTATTAATTTCAGTATTAATTTCAGTATTATCCATATAATTATAATAATATAATTAATATTTAAATTATTTTTAAAATATTCTCTATGACTAATATATAATGACTCAACCAGCAGGAGCACGAGTAAGTAGAAGAGGAAATCCACGCGCCGGAGGTTTTCCAGGAGCAAATAATGCATCAGTAACAAATAGACCAACATGTGGTGGTAATAAAAAAGCAGGTCTAGCACCAAGAATTGGAACACCAATCAATATTTTAGCTACAAGAATATATTCGGCACAACCACCAAATTGTTGCAGAATGAATGCAATTTGCGGAGTAGGTAAATGGGGAACAGTATTAAATAGACCGGTTCAAAATACAAGACCCCCTTATGCAAATTGGTAATTTTAATATATTTAATATTATAAAAATTAAATATATTATATTTATATAATGAGAAACGGATATAGAAGTCATAATGGACGATCAGCTGTTGCTAGAAGAGCATTATTTAGTGCAACAGGAGAAACAAATGGTATGTTTCCTCAAGTATTTGTTACAACAACTACCGGGCAACGAATAAGAGCAGGTTATTTTGGTGGTATGAAAAAAGGAGGAAGTCAACCAAATGCAACAGGTTTCATGACACCTAGTCATTCATTATCTGCTACTCAAGTAGGATTTTCTGCAAAACGCCCAAATTATTTATTTATATTTAGAACAAATCCAGGGCCTCCTCCATTTGGAAATAGACCATATGCAGGTTATTAATTAATAATTTATTAATTTATTAATTTAAAAAGATATAATTAATAAATTATAATTATGAAAATAATAATTGATAATAGAGAACCGGATTCTTTAGTAGAATTAATTAATAATAATGTAGAAAAATTTTTAAATATTAAAATAGAAAAAACAAATTTAGATATAGGTGATTTTCAAATAATAGAAGAAAATAATAATATTCCAAGTATTATATTTGAACGTAAATCAATACATGATTTATTAGCTAGTATAAAAGATGGAAGATATAATGAACAATCTTTTAGATTAGATAATTATCCAATACATAATCATAATATTTATTATTTAATAGAAGGAAATATTGATTATATTAAAAATATACAAGAACAACAAATAGTATATTCATCAATGTTTACATTAAATTATTTTAAGGGTTTTTCTGTAATAAATTCAAATAATATAAAACAAACAGCAAATATTATTTTAAAATTTGCTGATAAATTAAATAGAGAGAATAAAAAATTACCCTACTATAAATTAGTAGTAGATAGTAATAAAGAAGAAAATAATAATAGTAATTATTCTGCTGTTATTAAAACAAGTAAAAAATCAAATATAACAAAAGAAAATATACTAGAAATAATGTTAATGCAAATACCAAATGTAAGTTATAATACAGCAAGTGTAATCCAAAAAGAATATAAAAATTTAAAAAATTTATTATTATCATTAGAAAAAAATCCAAATTGTTTAGATAATTTAAGATATGATAACGAAAATAAAAGAAAAATTTCAAAAACTATAATACAAAATATAAAAGAGTATTTGATATAATAATCTAATAATATTTTATAAATTATATTTATAAATATTATATAAATGGGAAAAAATAATAATAATAATACATTAAATATATTTTTTTATTTAGTAATAATTTTTTCATTTGTATATTTAATTTATAATTGTTGTAATAATAAAATAATTGAAGGATTAGAAAATCCTTTAGATGATATAGGAAAAGATATAGGTAAAGGTATTGGTGATCTAGGAAAAGATGCATTAAATCTTACAGGACAAGGTATAAGTGCAGCAGGAAAAGGTATTAGTAATATTGGAAAAGATAAAACAAAATCATCTAGTAATAATACAACAAATAGTAATACAACAAATAGTAATATAATAGGACAAAATTTTAGTGACTTTAATTTAATAATGGATCAAGCAAGATCACCAGGAGATATTTTATGGAAAAATTCATCACTTTCTTCAAGTAGAATTTCTGGATCCAATATAAATAAATCTCTAAATAGTATACAAGATATAATAGATATATCTGGAAATTTAAATAATGCATTAGAATTTATAAATAATGAAAAAGAATTATTAAGATTAATGGGAATAAGTGAAATGGCTAGTAATTGGAAAACATTAAATCCTGAATTTATTCAATTTTATAAAGATAAAATGTATTTTTTAAATGATATAGGACAATACGTAACAACATTATGTAAAAAAAATCCTAATAATCCTTGTAGTATATTAACACCAGCTTGGGAAAAAAATGTTAATAATTGGTGGGGAGGTACAACTAATAATGTATCACAAGGATGGAATTCTATAACGCAAAATATTAAAGATGATTTTAATTAATATTAAATTAATATTAATAAATATATTAAATTAATATTAAAAATTAGTACCTTGAGGTCTAGGTAATAAATTAGTTTCTAAATAAGGATTTTCTATATTTTCACTTCCAGTAAAATAAACTTGATCACCAGTATATAAACCTTTAGAAACATCATCTTGTGTTTTAATTTTTCCTTTCCAATTAGAATCCATAGCATTATCACTAGTTGCATTTTTTCTAAATTTATTATTATAATCAGTATTAATATATGGATTTTGACCCTCAGGATAAATAAGATCACCACTATAATAGCCTTGGTCTATTTTACTTTGAGTAAATGAATGACCACCCCAATTAGGATCCATAGGATTAGGACTAGGATTTTTACTAGATTGAAAAATTTTATCTAATGGTGTAAATGATCCAATATACTGATTATTTGGATCAAATGCAGCAGGCGGTATAGGAGATTGATTATAAGGCGGATTATCACGTCCAGCATTAGTTAAAGGTGTAATCCATTGGTCACCAGGTCTAATTAAATCAGTCTGTAATACAACTTCAGGTTGATCAAAAGGATTAGAAGTAACTTTATAAACTTCATTGTTTTGTGTATCATATGTAGTATCTAAAAATAAAATAGGACAATCAATATTTTGAGATTTTTGCCATTGAACAAATTCAACATACTCTTCTAAAGTTTTAAAAATAATTGGATTAATTCCAGGAACTCTAGCTAAATTGCTATTATATAAATAAATTTGATTATTTTTTCTCATTAAAACATTTGGACAATTTTCTTTAGGAATTTTAGCTCCACATGGTAAATTATTTGTATCTTTTAAATTAGGTAGTGAATTTTTGTCCGAACTATTTTGAAAATTTTCAATAGTTTTAGATCTAGAATTTGTACAATAAAATATAATTCCAATAATAAAAATTAAAAATATAAATATTAAATTATTCATATAATATTATATTAGATAAATTTTGTTTTTTAATTTGCGTTAAATAAAATATTATTAATATATATATAAATGGAAGTGGTTAATATTACACCAAGTAATGTAGATAAATATGATGATGATTTTTTAAATGGTGGTGATTATGAATGTTTTGTAAAAATTCATACACCAACTTGTGGTTTTTGTAAACAATTAGAACCAGAATGGAAAAAATTAGAAGATTATGCTCAATCAATGAATGGAAAAGGAGGATATATAGTATCTATAGAAGGGTCAGTAAAAGATAAATTTAATCCAAAATTTAATGTTGATGGTTATCCTACATTAGTATATTTAAATAATGATGGAAGTGTTAAATCTGAATATAGTGATGGGGATAGATCATTTGAAAAATTAAAAGATTTTTTATTAAATAATTCATCAATGGGTGGCGGGGGAAAAAAGAAAAATAAAAAGAGTAAAAAAAATAAAAAATATAAAAAAACAAAAACAAGAAAAAACAAAAGGGTAAAAAAATCAAAAAAACATAAAAAACATAAAAAAAACAAAACAAAAAAAAGATATTAATTTATATTCTTTTTTAAAAATAAAATTGAAGAATATAAATATAATAATAATAATAATAATAATAATAATATGCAAAAAACATTTAAATTACTTGAATTTAATGTTTATGATGAAGACAAAGAAGTAGAAGAAGATGAAAAAGTAAACATATATCAAGATAATAAAGAGTTTATAGTCCAAATGTTTGGATTAAATGAAGAAGGAAAAACATTATCATTGATAGCAAGAGGATTTAAACCATTCTTTTATATAAAAGTAGATGATAATTGGACAGAAAATATAAAAAATAAATTTTTAATACATTTAAAAAATTTCATGGGTAATTATTATAAAGATTCATTAATATCAGGAAAATTTATAGAAAGAAAAAAATTGGATGGTTTTGATGCAGAAAAATATCATAAATTTATTTGTTTAAAATTTAAAAGTACAGGTGCATTTAATAAAGCAAAAAAATTATGGTATACAGATAATTATGTAAAAGGAAAATTTATTAGTAGGACATTAAATCAAGAAGGATATATATTTCAAATAGATGATGATAGAAGTGATAATTTATATATTTATGAAAGTAATATACCAACATTATTAAGATTGTTTCATATAAAAGAAATAAGTCCATCAGGATGGATAGCATTACCGACAAAGAAATGTATAAAAATTAAAAATAAAAAAACAACATGTGATTATGAATATAGTATAGATTATAAATTTATAATACCTTTACCTGAAAAAGAGACAATAGTTCCTTATAAAATGTTAAGTTTTGATATTGAGGCAAGTAGTAGTCATGGTGATTTTCCATTAGCAAAAAAAGACTATAAAAAATTAGCAACAGATATAGTTGATTTATGGAATAAAGAAGATTTATTAAAAAATGAAAATGGATTAAAACGAATGATTTTAACAGCTTTTAATTATGATAATTTAAATGATATAAATGAAGTTTATCCTAAAAAAAGTATATCAAAAAGTGAATTAGAAATAAAATTTAAAGAATGGATAAATTTAAAACCAGCAAAAGAAAGTTTTAATGAAATAATAAATGAAGTTATAGAAGAAAGTTCAGAAGATGAAGAAGAAGATGAAGAAAAAGATGAAAATTATGAATATAAAAAATTTAATAAAAAACAATACATAAAAAATTACACAAATAAAGAAGGGACAATACTTGATTTAATGAATGATACATGCTCAAGAGATACAAAAATTAAAGAATTAACAAAAACATTAAGTAAGAAAAATTTATTACCACAATTAGAAGGTGATCAAGTAACATTTATTGGTTCAACATTTAAAAAATTTGGTGAAAAGGAAGAATACTTAAATCATTGTATAGTATTACGTGGATGTGAAATTCCAGATAATGTTAAATATTGTGAAATAGAAACATATAATACAGAAAAAGAAGTATTATTAGCATGGACAAATTTAATAAATAGAGAAAATCCAGATATTATTATAGGATATAATATAACNGGTTTTGATGAAGATTTTATGGATAAAAGAGCACAAGAATTAGATTGTAGAAATGAATTTTTACAATTAAGTAGAAATATAAATGAAGTTTGTGTTAAAAAAGATTGGAAAACAAATCGAGAAGATATAGAAACAAATAAAATTGTATTAGCTAGTGGTGAATACGAGTTAAGATATATAAACATGAATGGTAGATTAAAAATAGATTTATTAAATTATTTAAGACGAGAATTTCAATTAAGTTGTTATAAATTAGATTATATATCAGGTTATTTTATAGGAGATCAAATTATAAAAACAGAATGTGATAATAATAGAACAAAAATTTATAGTAAAAATTTAAAAGGATTAGAAATAGGAAGTTATGTTGCAATTCAAGAAGTAAATTTTAGTATTAATCCATATAAAAATGGTAAAAAATTTGAAATTATTAATATAAATTTAGATGAAAATTATTTTGAAATAATGGGTAATGAAGAATTAGATAATAAAAAAAAATTTACATGGGGATTAGCAAAAGATGATGTAGGACCACAGGAAATTTTTAAATTAGCAAATGGATCAGATAAAGATAGAGCAAAAATTGCAAAATATTGTTTGAAGGATTGTAAAAATACCTTAGATGTTTTAGAAAAAATAGATGTAATAACTTTTTACGTAGAAATGGCTGGTTTATGTAATGTTCCAAAAAGCTTTTTAGTTAATCGTGGACAAGGTATAAAATTACAAAGTTATATTGCAAAAAAATGTAGAGAAAAACAAGTATTAATGCCTGTTTTAGAAAAAAGTAACGATGATGAAGGATATGAAGGTGCTATAGTTTTAGAACCAAAATGTGATATATATTTAGATGATCCAGTAGCATGTGTAGATTATAGTTCTCTATATCCATCATCTATGATTAGTGAAAATTTATCACATGATAGTAAAGTATGGACAAAAGAATTTGATTTAGATGGAAATTTATTAAAAGAAATAGGAGAAAAAAATGAAAATGGAGAATTTATTTATGATAATCTACCTGAATATAAATATGTAGATGTAACATTTGATTTATTTAAATGGGAAAGAAAAACAGCAAAAGCAGCAGCAACTAAAGTTAAAGTTGGATATAAAATTTGTAGATTTGCACAATTTCCAAATGGAAGTAAAGCTGTTCTTCCATCAATTCTTGAAGAACTTTTACAAGCACGAAAGTCAACAAGAAAATTAATTCCATTACAAAAAGATGATTTTATGAAAAATATTTTAGATAAAAGACAATTATCAATTAAAGTAACAGCTAATTCATTATATGGACAGACAGGTGCAAAAACAAGTTCATTTTTTGAAAAAGATGTAGCAGCATCTACAACAGCAATAGGAAGAACTTTATTATTATATGGTAAAAAAGTAATAGAAGAATATTATAAAAATAGAATGGTAATATTAAAAGATGGAACAAAAGTATTTACAAATGCAGAAATAGTATATGGTGATACAGATAGTGTATTCTTTAAATTTAATTTAAAAAGAGAAGATAAAATAACTCCTATTATAGGAAAAGAAGCATTAAAAATAACAATAGAATTGGCACAAGATGCTGGAAATTTAGCAACAAAATTTTTAAAGAAACCTCATGATCTTGAATATGAAAAAACATTTTTACCATTTTGTTTATTATCAAAAAAACGTTATGTTGGAATGCTTCATGAATTTGATCCAGATAAAGGAAAATTAAAATCAATGGGGCTAGTATTAAAACGTAGAGATAATGCTGATATAGTTAAAGATATTTATGGAGAAACAATTAATATATTAATGAAAGGTGGTTCAGTAACATCAGCAATTGAATATGTTAAAAATTGTATGAATAATATTATTGAAGGAAAATATCCTTTAGAAAAATTAATTATTACAAAATCACTAAGATCACATTATAAAAATCCTAATCAAATTGCTCATAAAGTATTATCAGATAGAATAGGAGAACGTGAAACAGGTAATAAACCAAAACCTGGTGATAGAATTCAATTTGCATTCTTTAAAAATGAAAATAAAAAATGTTTACAAGGTGAAAAAATAGAAACACCATATTTTATTAAAAAAAATAATTTAACAATTGATTATGCTCATTATATAACAAATCAAATTATGAAACCATTACAGCAATTATTTGCACTAGTATTAGAACAAATTAAAGAATTTAAACAACATAATTTAGGACATACATATAGAGATTGGAATAACCAAATGAAAAAATTATCTGAAAAATGGACAGATCCAGATAAATTAGCTAAAAAAATAGAAGAAGCAAGATGTAAAGAAATTAAAAAATTAATATTTGATGAATATATTAATAAAGTTAAATAAAAAAATAATTTAAATATAGATAGTATTTTTTTATATAATGAATATTGATAGTATTAATTTACATAATTTATCATTAGATACAGATGAAGAATGTATGATTTGTAAAGAATCATTAAACTCAGCACAAACTTATAAACTACCAGAATGTAATCATATTTATCATACACATTGTATAACAACATGGTTTAGAAATGGAGATAGTAGATGTCCATATTGTGGAAATAAAGGTATTAATTATAAAAAGTGTGATAACAAAAGATCTCTAAGATGGGGATGGAGAAATATACAACACCATGATTGTAAAATTCAAAATTTAAAACTCTATGCTAAAAAAAATAATGGTCCACCTTTATTAGTTAAATATTTAAAAAAATTAGATGAAGCTAATAAAATTTTAAAAAATCGTCAAAATGAATTAAAAGATTTTAATGAAAAAATTAAAACAGAAAAAATGTTATTATCTGATGGTAAAAAAGAGAGATATAGAGTTAGAACAAATAGATGGAATGCTGAGTCAAATATTAATAAAATTAAACAAGATATTATTGATTTACATATAGTTCCAATTATTATTCCAACTCCAATTGATATTAATTGTTAAATTTTTTAACTTTTATTACTCTTTTTACTCTTTTTACTCTTTTTACTCTTTTTAGTGTTTTTAGGCTTTTTAGTCTTTTTAGTGTTTTTAGGCTTTTTAGTCTTTTTATTTTTTCTTAAACCATGAGCTTCAATATATCTCATGGATGGTAGCTGTTGTAATGATACTTCTCTTGTCATTTCATTATATTCAATATGCATAGTTGGTAAAACATGACCATCAGGATATCTAACTATAATTGATAAATGTTCTGGTTGCATATACGTTGCATGAAAATCTCCTAAAATGTCAAATGTAACATTATCAGCTTCAGGATCAAATTGTGTATAAAACCAGTGAGCGATCCATTCTGTATCTCCATTATAAATAGAATTAAATTTATTCATTTTTATTCTATTAACATGATAAGTTTTTTTAATATTTTTTATTATCCATATTGGAATATCAATTGTAGGCATATATATATAAAAAATAAAAAATAATATAATAATATTATTAGTTAAATTATATTATTAATTAAGTTACATAATATCATTTTTAGTTGGAAGAAATACATCAGGTAAATCATTACCCCAATATACTTTATTTTGACAACCAAAAGCTTCTAATTGTAATTTACGAAGATATTCAGGAGAATCTTTTAAGGCATTTGATTCTGCTTCAATTAAAGTTTTTTTATCTTGAGCACGTTTGAACGCAGCATATGATTCTGCATCTGCACGAGTTCTGATAGTAGTAGCTTCAGATTCTGCTTTAATTTTATTTTGAGTAGCTAATGATTGTTCAGCTTCAATTTTTTGAAGATTACGAGTGGCTTCAATAGCTTTTTGTTTTTCTGCTTCTAGTTCAGCTATTTTATTTTCAGTTTCTTTTTTTTTAATTTCTGTTGCCTGCCTATATTCTTCTGCTTGTTTTGCAGTTTTTTGAATAGCAATTTCTCGACGATTTGTTTCAACTTTTGGATCAAGAAGTGGTGTTTCAATAAAAACTCTACGAATTTTAATTCCTGTATCTTCACCATTAAGTTCAGGTCTTTTAGTTTGAAAAGTAGTTAAATGATCAAATAATACTTCATTAAGTGTATCATATTTTTCTTTACGTAGTTCTTCTCCAGTCATTTGTGTACATAATTCTTTAATAAAACTAATTGTTTCATCAAAAATTAAAATTTTATCATATGGAACATATGGATAATCATAAAATTTTTCAAATTTACTTATTACTTTAATAACATGTTCTTCTTGTAATTGGTTAGTTATATCAATTTTAGGAATAGTAACAATTTGTTCATCTTTAGCAACACACTCAATTGGTCCAACTGAGTCTTTTTGACTTTGTATATCAACTAATTGTGGTTCACTAAAAATAGGATCATAATAAACTACTGGTCCATGATAATATTCAGGAATTAACTTTCTATTTCTATAGAAGACAACTACTTTTCCTGTAGGAACAGAAATTCTCCCTGGAATAGCTAATGTATAGTTAATAATATTAAAAATAATTGTTACTTTAGTAATATTTGTCATTTTTGTAATTCCAAATTATAAAAATAATATTTAAATTTTTTAAATTAAATAAATTATAATTATTATATTTTTTTATTTTTAAAAATTATAATAATTATAATGGATATAAATTTTAAATTAAAGGGACAGGTAGAAAATAATTTAACAAATAATTTACAAATAAAATATAATAATAATTTTGCAAACAAACAAAATAATACAAATTTTTATGTTAATCCAGGAGTAAGAGTTAGTGAATTAAATAAAAATTATCAAAATCAATATATTAATAATATCAATAATGAGTTAATTATTAAAAATCAAATAGAAGAAAAAAAAAAGCTAGAAAAACAAAAAATTATAGATAAAGAAAATAATATTATTAATAATATTAATTTATTTATTAAATCAAATAAAGATTATATAAAAATATTAATTTTCACAAATAAATATACATTAAGAAATGCTCAACTATTAGCTAAATATTTAAATAATAGAGATATAAAGTGTATTATAATAGATAAATTTATTAATAATAAATATATAGAAATAACTAAAACTATAGATAATTTATATTATTTTATTTTTTCACCACAATGGCAACTAGCAAGACCAGGTATAGAAAAGGTAAATTTACCTAATAATAAATATTTTTTATATCAATTAGAACAATTAAATCAAAATGAAAAACCTTATCAAAATATTAATATAATTAGTAGATATATATTAAATTCATATTATACATTTGATTATTCACAAACCAATATTAATTATTATCCAAATATAGTTAAAAATAAAATTAAATTACTAACTCCATTTATTAATAATCTAAAAGAAAATATAACTAATAAAAGTATTGATATTTTATTTATTGGAACACTAAATAAACGCCGCAGTGATATTTTAAATTTATTAAAATATAAAAAATACAATATTAAAATAATAGAAAATGTTTTTGATGATACATTAGAATACTACATACAAAATAGTAAAATAATTTTAAATATACATTATTATGATAATGCAATATTAGAATTATTTAGATTACATGATATATTGTGTTATAATTGTAAAATAATATCAGAATTGCCAGGAGATGGAGATCCTGATTTATTAAGTGAAAAATATAAAAATTATATATATTTTATACCAATAATATCTAATAACTTTAATAATATTAATAATCTTTTTACTGCTATAAATAATATTAATAAAAATAATTTATATGATAATAATAATATTAAAAAAGAAAATTTTATAAATAATATTAATAATAAAAATGTAAATACTTTATTATATTGTTTATATAAAAATTTATTTCATAAATATAATTTAAATATAGAAAATCCTGATAATAAAATAGATTATAAAATATATGATTTAACACAAAATGTTCCATTACATTTTAATATGATTTATACTAAAGAAGAATATTCAAAAATATACTTTAATAAAAAATTATTTGCTCATTTACATTGTTATGATATATCTAGTTTTAATGAAATATATGGAGAATATATTGACATAATAAGTAAATATTTTTCAATTATAATTACATATTCTATTGGAGACAAAAATATTGTAAATGGAAACTATATTTTATTAGAAATTAAAAATAAAGGCATGGATATTGGTGCAAAATTTTGTGCAGTTAATTATTTAAATAGTAATAAAATAGATTATCAATATATATTATTTTTACATTCAAAATCTAATCCAGAAACTCGCAGAAAATATTTTGAACCCTTAATAAATAATTTAAATGATGATTTTATAAAAAATATAAATTTAATTGATGGATATTTTCCTAATATAGAATGGGAAATTATAGGTGATAGATTAAAATGGATAAGTAAAAATCCAGATTTTAAAAATAATGAAAATACAAATTTACCTGAACGAAATAATTTATATAGAAATGAATTATTAAAATATTTGGGTATAAACAATAATATAAATAAATTTATTGAAGGAAATTGTTATATTCTCTCTAAAAAAGTTATAAATAAGTTATATACTGATCCTTTATTATATAATATTTTAAATACAGAAACAAGTTTTGATTATAATTGGGTTTGCAAAGCTTATAATATTCAAGGAGATATTTATGAAGTTTATAAACAATTTCAAGAGAGAAAATTAGCACCAAGAAATGAAAGATCATTTGATGGTTATTTTGAACATGTTTTTGAAAGAGTAGTATTAAATTTTTGTAACAATTATCGAATTTTAAATGATAAATTGATTAATATTATTGGTTTAAAAAATATTAATGTTTCAATAGCGGATAATTTAGTTTTATTAAAAAATTATTTAAATAAATTAAATAAAAATAGTAAAATTTATATTTATGATATTTCTGAAATAGAAAAAATTAATTATAATATTAAAACAATTTTTTGTATTCAACCATTTGAAATTAGAAGTTTAGTTCCATTTTTATCAAATTTTAAAATTAAACCAGAAATATTATGGGTATGGGAATTTAAATCACTGCCTCAAATATTTAAAGATTATGAAAAATATTTTAGTAAAGTTTATGTTCCATCACAATTTTGTTATGATATATTTTCAAAACATTTATCAATCCCTATTGAAAAAGTTGAATTAAATTCTATGATACATGATTATATAGATAAGATACCAGACTATAAAATAAAAAATCAAAAAATAAACAATATATTAGAAAATACTAAAAATAAAACTATATATGGTTTTTGTTTTGATTTAAATAGTTCAATAGTAAGAAAGAACCCATTAAATCTAGTCAGAGCATTTAATAATTTAAATGATAGAACTAAAGTATTAATTTTAAAGTATAGACCTCCAAGAGGTAATAAATTTATAAATAAGAT
>JGI10211J14876_10000203_pt1 | contig 24478 bp, 37 predicted proteins | sample Etolagsediment_FD_14876 | JGI IMG/M metagenome (IMG submission 14876)
ACTAATACTGTATCTTCTGCTTCCCCATATATCTTCAATATCTCAATGAGATCTGTTCTTGGTCTCTGTGGAATGCATGCGGATGGTTCAAAGGTGACCGGATTTAAGTCTATGTCTGTTGCTCAATTTACTGGAGTAAGTCTTCAGACAGACAATAATGCTTTTGTAAAATATAATTCTACTTCTGGTTCTTATGATGATAGTACAACAGTAGATAATCTACAGAATGATTCTGGTGCAAGATACAAACCATCATATTCCAATTTCCATATCAAAGCATCAAATAAAGCTTTTATTCAGTTAGTTTCTATATTTGCTATTGGTTTCTCCGAACAATTTGTTGTTGAATCTGGTGGTGACTTCTCGGTAACAAACTCCAACTCAAACTTTGGACAAAGTGCACTTCGAGGTGAAGGATTTAGAGATCAGGCTTTCACTCAAGATGATGTTGGATACATTACAAATATTATTCCACCACAACAAAACATTGCTGAAAATACAACTTTAGAATATAATTCTATTGATGTATCAAAAACTGTAAGTGTTGGTGATACTACTAGATTATATCTTTATAATGAAACTAATTTTGATTCACCACCACCATCAGTAATTCAGGGATACAGAATCGGTGCAAAAGTTGATGATAAAATCAATCTTCTTATCCCAAGTGGTGGTTCTCTGAATAATTATTATGCAAAAATCATAATGCCAGATACCCAATCTGGTATTAGTTCCGTAACTTCCACTAAGATTTCTACTGTTGGTAGAAACGTATCGACAGGTAATAGTATTAGTGCAAATACCCTAACATTTACTGAAAATCATAATTTCTTGAACGGTGAAACCGTTAGAATTTTTAGTGACAATACAAGAATTCCCGATGGATTGGAAAATAATAGAGTATATTTTGCAATTACTGATGGAGTTGATCCTGATCAGATAAAGTTTGCTCAGACATTTACAGACGCTATTAATGGAAATCAAATTAATATTAACAATTTTGGTGGAATTTTAACTGTCGAAAGTAGAGTGAGTGATAAGAAAAGTGGAGATCTTGGTCATCCTCTTCAATTTGATACTACAAATAATCAGTGGTACTTAAATGTATCAAATTCACCTACAGATAATACTCTATTCTCTATCATTGATAGTCTTGGAGTAAGTGGGTTAGGTGATGCCACATCAAGAACTTACATTGAAAGAACACCTGACAAAAGAGGTTCTGAAGATAGAATTTATAAGTATCGTTATGTTATTCCATCTCAGTCTGGAATTACTTCGGCTAGACCACCTCAAGATGGATTTATCTTAGAGAAGTCAAATGATGTGACTGGTGCTACTGACACCGAAGTTGAACTTCAGTTCAACCCCAATATTGTTACTATGAATAATTTGTCTGAAATGAGAAACTTTAGTTTCTTATCTGGGGCTGAAGCTTCTTCTGGAAGTATAGAGTTCCAAACTGAACTCCCACACAAACTTTCCATTGGAAATAAAGTTACAATTAATAATGTAACAAGTACAAACTTTCCTACAGGAACTAATGATTCTGGTTTCAATGGTGAATATACTATCACTGGTATCAGTAGTGCAAAGTCATTTACAGTTTCTACAGATAAAACTGGAATAGGATCATTTACCAATAACACTTCACAAAGAACTACATCTCTTCCAACATTTAAGATATCAAACCTTCAAGATAATTTTTATATTTACAGATCTCAACAGGTTAGTGAGTATATCAAAGGAGAACAAGATGGTGTCTATTATCTGACGTTGTTGAATTCTTCCAACAAACCATCAGTATCACCATTTAACGACGACTTTTATAATTTCACTCAACCAGTCTCAAATCTTTATCCACAATATGATAGAGATAACCCAAATTCTGATCCTGAACCTTCTATTTCATATGCACTTCCAGATAGACTTGGAGAAGTAGTTATTAATGATCCAAAAGATAGTATTACTAGTGAAACTGTTCAAAAATATTATTTTGACACTAAAGTTGGTACTGCAATCACTGATTTTGCAGTCAATACAACCGGAACTGGTGGAACGATATTTACTTCCATTGATCATGGAATGAATCGTATTACTAAAGTTAGTATCGCTTCTAGTGGAAGTAATTATGGTAATGGAACTGGTTTATCAGAAAACTTATATAACGCAAAACTCACAGGATCTTCTACAGGTGTAAATGCTACCGCAAGAGTTACAGTTGATTCTTCTGGTGGACTTACAGATGTTGAAATTATGGATGGTGGTACATCTTATGTTGTTGGTGACACTCTTTCGGTTGTAGGTATTGCAACTACAACAGGTTTTACTGCAGGAACTGTTACTGTTGATAATATCTACAATAATGTTGGTGATGCACTAGTGGTTCAAGGTATCACATCTACTTCATATTCACAATACAACCAGGTTTACAAAATTACTGGTATTAGTACAAGTAGAGAAATACAAGTCAATACATCCAGTACAATAACAACAGGAATATCTGGTTCTGGAATTGGAAATACTGTCACAAGTGAATCACTATCCTATTTGGTTGGCCCAACTTTAGATATTGTCGATCTTACATATGATAGTAGTACTGGAATTTCTACTGTAAGAACATCCCAAAGACATGGACTTAGGTCTAATAATAAAATTAAGATTTCTGGAAGAAGTAGTGAAATTTTAAACGATGAATTCTTAGTTTTAAGTGTTGACAATGATTTCCCACTGACCAGATTCCAAATTAACGTTGGTGTTACAACAACTACTGTTTTAACTGGAACTGGAGGAATTGTTTTCCCTCTTGGACTTTCAGCTCAGGGTGGATCTCTCGGACTGTATGATGAAAACTTTGGTGGTAGAGTTATCAATACTTACGCTGGAATTACAACAGCACTTTCTGTTCAGGTTACTTCTACAACATCTGATCAAATTTCTATTGAAAATCTAGATGATTTTGACTTTAAGATTGGTGATTATTTGAGAATTGATGACGAGATTATGAGAATCAAGTCAACTGTTACAACTAATCCTGTAAGTGTTTTCAGAGGTATTTTTGGAACTATTCCAGCAACACATGATAGATTTAGTACGGTCAGAAAAATAAATATTGAACCAATTGAATTCCGTAGACCATCAATCATTCGTGCTTCTGGACATACATTTGAATATCTCGGTTTTGGCCCTGGCAACTATTCCACAGCATTACCACAGAAACAGGATAGAGAATTAACATTAAAAGAAGAACTCAACGCACAATCACTTCAAACTAATGGAGGTATTACTAACTTTACTGGAATGAATGATGATGGTGACTTCTTTATTGGTAATAAGAAGACATCTTCTGTTACGGGTACTGAAGAAGTTTATGATACTCCAATTCAAACTGTTACTGGTGAAGATGTAAGTTCTATCGGTGTTCAAGAAGGTTCTTCCTTTAATGTTGGTAATTTCTCATCACTTGCTATTTCTAATAGTATTAAGATTGAAGGTGGAAGAAATAAGACACTTCTTTCAGAATTTGATGGGCCAGTTGTGTTCACTGAAAAAGTGACTTCTACTTCAGAAAGGGGTATTGAAGCTAACTCTATTTTCTTACAAGGTGATACAACAGTTTCGAGAAATGTTACCGTAGGTATTTCAACACCTACAAGTGCAGGTAATCCTGGAGATGTTGTTTTTAACGCTAACCCAACAAGAGGAAATGAAGTTGGTTGGGTTTATACTCTAGAAAATGACTGGTATCCATTTGGTAATATCAATGTCAATACTGAAACAAATTCAGTAACCTTTGACAGTGTTGGAATTGCTACAACATCATCCGGTGATTGTACTCTTAAAGTTGGTTCTGGAACTTCATTGTTCTGTGTCGATTCTACTGGTGTTGGTATTGGAACTACCGCTAATGGTTATAAGTTACATGTAGATGGAACTATAAAAGGTTCATTTGTTGGTGATGGTTCCGGAATTCTCAATCTTCCAACAGATTCTCTTTGGACTTTAGATTCTGGTAACATTTATCCAAACGAAAATCGCCCAGTTGGTGTTGGAACAACAGTACCAACAGGACTTTATTCTCTTGAACTTGGAACAACTGGAACTGATAAAACAGATCTTTATGTGAGAAACAAATCTAGATTTATCGGTGAGGTTGATTTTGACGATAAAGTTACCATTGATGGAAAACTAACTTCTAGTAGTTTTGATCTTGATGATACGAGTGGAGATATTAGAACTGGAATTATTACAACAACAACTCTCAAAGTTGGAACTTCTGATCTTTCAGCAGGATCATCTGGTGTTGGAATTGGAACAGCTTCTGTAAGATCCGCAAAACTTGATATTGAAGGAGCTACAAGATTTAAAACATATTATGAAATCCCAAGAACAGTTTCTTCATCGAGTGGTGTTTTTACAGTTGATCTCTCATTAGCTCAAACATTCTTAGTCACAACAACTGAAAATATTACTCAGTTTAGATTAATCAATGTTCCATCCTCATCATCAACAGCCTTTACTATTAAAATTACTCAGGGATCAACTGGCAGAACAGTTGATATAGATAACTTTAGAAATGCTTCATCATCTCCAATCCCACTTTATTGGCCAGGTGGAGTTGCACCAACTGTCACGATTATAGGTGGAGCAACTGACATTTATTCGTTTATGACATTTGATGGTGGTAATTCTCTTTACGGTGTTGTCGGAGGTCAGAACTTCTCATGAGTCCTATTTCAATAAACATTTTCAGAAAAATTAAAACTCAACTAGAGTTAGATCCACCGGAATTATCATTTTCATCACAACCAACATCACAGTCAAATGATCCTGGTGAAAGTGTAACGTTTACAGGAACTGCAATAGCTGATGGTGATGGAACAATTTCATATCAATGGTATGAAAATGGAACCGCATTAAGTGATGGTGGAAGAATATCAGGTTCTTCCACTAATTCATTAACAATCACTAACTTACAAAGCCCTAGTGATAGTGATAGATCATTTTTTCTTAGAGCAACTTATACACCTGGAGCAACTTCAGGTAATGCTACAAATAGTCCTATAGATTCAAATACAGTTTCACTAACTGTTTGGCCATCACTTTCTATCACAACACAACCAACAGATCAAACAACGACTGTAGATACGACCGTTACATTTTCAGCGGCTGCTTCAATTTCCGACAGTTCTTATGGCCCCATCAATTATCTTTGGACAAGAGATGGAACTACGATTCAAACTAGTACTAGTAATAGTGTTACCATCACTCCAACAACAGATGGTACATTTGATATTCAAGTAACTGCCTATGTTGACACTGACGATGGTAGAAAACAAGTAGTATCCAATACTGCAACATTAACTGCTTTAGCTATTAAAAGAAACATATTAGTTATTGAGGCTATAAAATCAGGTACTGGAGGAGATACCATAAGAACTGAAGTTGATTTTGACCCAGAGGGAACTGAATACACTATTGACGGAAGTACACAGGGTTTTCCGTATGGTATTATTCAATTTTATGCAAAAGAAAAAGATCTTACTGTAGATTTAACTATGAGAGGTGCTGCTGGAGTTGTAACTGGAGATCCTGTAAATCGACGAAGGACAGCAGGAAGAGGTGGTGTTTCTACAATTAGATTTACTATGGAAAAAGATGTAGAATATACACTTCTAGGAATAAGTCCAGCTTCGGCATTATTTCTTTATAGAGGATCAGTTTTACTTGCAGTTGTCGGTCAAGGTGGCAATAAAAGTGATTTTGAAAGTGAAATAGCTGGAGATGGTGGTGGAGTGAATGTAGCAGGGGGAGAGGGAAAATCTGGTTTTTATCCCGGTACATCTACAACGAATGAAAGAGCATCTGGTGGTTCCTTAATTCCAATTGGAGAACTTACACTAAATGGTATCTGGAGTCCTATTCCCGATCAGCCAACATTGCAACCTGGTGATAGTTATCCGGAGAGAGAACTTGGAATACCAGGTCGAACAATCTCATGTACCAAAGGAACCTATTGGTTGAATCAAGGAATATCACCTTGTTCAAATAATAGTTCATCAAAAATTAAATATAGAAGCACCAGTGGTCGTGAAGAACCAAAAAGTTCTCCATTAATAAGAGGATTTAAACCAGGTTATACGATTACTAGTACTGCTGGTGATCCAATAGTTATTCGGAATGGTAGAACCTTCATATCAAGAGGTTCTGCTGGTGGAAACGGAGCTACAGGAGGATCGGGGTCAATAAAAGGAGTTGGTGGTGGAGGAGGAAGTGGTTACTCAAATGGTGAAGTTGAAATTATACAAACACGACGAGGTGGAAATAATTCTTTAAAATCTTCAGTGACTTTTACAATATTAGAAGAAAATAAATAATAACTCTAAATAAGAGGGTATAACTCTAAGGTGAGGAGTGCTCCCTTTCTACTATGTCGATTAATAAGAAGTTTGTTGTTAAGTACGGAATTGATGTAGCTGATGAACTTTTAATTGCATCTACAGATCTTGGAGGAGTTGGAATTGGTTCAACTCTTCCGAAAGCAAATTTAGATGTCGCTAACAATATGAGAGGTGTAGATGGTCTCTATACCGGTATTTTGACTGCCAATAATGATTTTCATGTTGGTTCTGGTGGAACTGTCTTAACTGTTGACAGTGGAACTTCAAATGCTGGATTCGGGATAACAAATTCTGAGTATAAATTATCTGTAGTTTCATCAGGTAACACAGCTCTTTATGTTGATGGATCTTTTGAAGTTACCGAAAATGTAAAAATTGTTGGACTAACTACATTTTCCAGTGGTATAATAGTAGTAAGTGGTGTTTCTACATTAGGTGTAACAACTGTTACTGATTTAACGTCACAACAACTTATTGTCTCTGGTGTTTCTACATTAGGTGTAACAACTCTCACCGACTTAACATCACAACAACTTATTGTAAGTGGTGTTTCTACATTTACAGGAAATATTGACGCTGATGGTGATTTAGATGTAGATGGGCATACGGAACTTGATGACTTAAATGTTTCTGGAGTATCTACATATTCTGGATTAGTTGATATGGATGGTGGTGGAAGATCCACAACATTCAAAGTAGAAGATTTAACAGATAATCGTGTTGTGATATCTGGAACTGGTGGTGAACTTGAGGATGACGCTAACTTTACCTTTGATGGTAATCAATTAACACTTGGTGCTAGATTAAATGTTTCTGGTGTAACCACTACTGGTGGTTTACTTGATATCAATGCTGGTGGTCAGGCAAACACATTTAAGGTTGAAGATCTCACAGATAATCGTGTAGTAATTGCTGGAACTGGTGGTGAACTTGAGGATGACGCTAACTTTACCTTTGATGGTAATCAATTAACACTTGGTGCTAGATTAAATGTTTCTGGTGTATCTACTTTTGCCTCCAATTTAGATGTTGATGGTCATACAGAACTAGATGATGTAAACGTTTCGGGTGTTTTAACCTCATCTGCAATTAAAGTAGGCTCAGCAGTTACTATTAACTCCTCAGGTCTAGATGTTCTCGGAATTGTAACAGCGATTGGTTTTATTGGTGATGGTTCTGGATTAACTGGTGTTGCTAATACTGATGTTATCACCTCGGACTTTATTCTGACTGGAATTCTAACTGCTAGAGATAACTTATATGTTGGTAATCCAGTTAGTCCAGGTATTGGAATTACTCTTAATAGTAATGGTAGTGCTGTTTACAGTGGATCTATTACAGCATCTTCATTTTCCGGAGATGGTTCTAATTTAACTGGTGTAACTGCTGGATATTGGGAAAAAACAGACGTTGGTATTAACACAATATCAAGTGTTGGCATTGGAATTACAAGTCCATCAAGAAATTTAGATATTAATGGTGATATTAGAGTTCGTGGAGCTTTTTATGACACTAATAATAGTGTAGGTACTGCTGGTTCTGTCATAGCTTCTACTGGTTCAGGTTGGGAATGGGTAGTTGCTGGTTCTGGTCCTACTGGCCCTCAAGGAACCACAGGTCCAACAGGTCCAACAGGTCCTACTGGCTCAACAGGTCCAACAGGTCCTACTGGTGCTCAAGGAACCACAGGAACTGCAGGATCTACCGGTCCTCAAGGAACTACAGGAACAACAGGAAATACAGGTCCTACTGGTGCTCAAGGAACCACAGGAACTGCAGGATCTACCGGTCCTCAAGGAACCACAGGATCAACAGGTCCAACAGGTAGCACTGGCCCCACAGGTCCTCAAGGAACCACAGGATCAACAGGTCCAACAGGTAGCACTGGCCCCACAGGTCCCACAGGTCCTACTGGTCCTCAAGGAACACAAGGTAGACAAGGAACCACAGGATCGACAGGTCCAACAGGTAGCACTGGTCCCACAGGTCCCACAGGTCCTACTGGTCCTCAAGGAACACAAGGTAGGCAAGGTAGNCAAGGAACTACAGGTCCTACAGGTCCTACAGGATCAACAGGTGGCACTGGTCCTCAAGGAACACAAGGTAGACAAGGGACAACAGGATCAACAGGTCCTGCCGGGCCCTCCAATGTTGTTAATGTGTCAACAACAACAGACACTACTACATATCCAGTGCTTGTTGGTTCTTCTACAGCTGGTAATAAAACACCATTAATTGATAGTGGTTTTGAATTCAATACTTCAACTCCAATGTTGGAGGTGAAATCTACTAGCTCCTCTGGTGGTGTGGTTGCTGGTACTTATGGATCTGGTAGATATTCACATATGTCCGCAGGTTTGCTCAATTTCTATACAGATGCTTCCTCTTATACATTTTTACAAGGAAGATCTACTGGTGGGGCAATTCGACTCTCCCTTTCATTTGATTCCAGTAAGTCGTATATAAACAGTGCTAGTACTAACTTATTGCAATTCCAGCCATCAGGTGGCACCACACTTAACACAGGTAATTTTATTCCAACAGTTGATAATTCCTACTCACTTGGAGGTTCTGGCAACCGATGGACTGCGGTATATGCTGTAAATGGAACAATTCAAACTTCAGATCAAAGACAAAAAACAAATATCACTTCTTCCAATCTTGGTTTAGACTTTATCACTAGACTCAACCCTGTTTCATATAGATGGATTGAAGGTGGTAAAGTAGTTCAGCGTGAAGAAGATGGAGAGGTATCTAAAGATGAAAATGGAGAAATCATCACAACTTCAGTTGCGGGTGTAAGAACTCATTATGGTTTAATCTCACAAGAAGTAAAATCAACTCTTGATGAATTAAATGTTAGTGACTTTGCTGGTTGGGTTCTTTCAGATACAAGTGATTCTAATTCTGAACAAGGTCTTCGTTATACTGAGTTTATTTCACCAATGATTAAGGCAATTCAAGAACAACAAACAACCATCGAATCACTTACATCAAGAATCGAAGCACTTGAAGGTTCTTAAACCACTTCATAAACCGTCTACAAGAACCCTCACAGTCTTCTGTGGGGGTTTTATAGTATCTGAGTTCTATCATTCTCTGAGAGGTCTCTATGGTCGTCTGTGAGGGTTCTAATCATTCTCTTGACAAGTATCATTATCATGAGTAGAATACCTTTGTTAGGGATGATAAGAATGGCTTTGCGTTATTGTTAGTAACCTTTAAAGTTCTCCTGTAATGTATCCAACTGACTATGAAACCTAAATTCATTTGTGTTCAACCAAAATCAAGTAAAGCAAAGAACAGATTTGCAAACTTGATGTATAATCTACATTCATGTAGAATTGAACAGGAAGATGGTGATAAGATTTTTCTTTCATCTATCACTGGCAAATACCACTTCTGGATGAACAAAATCAACGATGAAAACTGGACGGTAATCAAATGACCATTTCATACAACAAAACTTGGGAAGTAATGAATGGTTTGGAAGAATCATTCAATCGAATCTCAACTCTAGAGTTTATGATTGAACAACTGGGAGAAGCAGTTGATAACGAAGATCAACGATCAGTGATTAATTTGACTCGTGCTCTTCAAAGTTTCATGCCTGTTTATGTTAATCAGTATGAAAAAGCATCACAGCGAGCATGGAATAACACTGTTGGTGAAGTTCGTAAACTAGATAATCCTTATCATAGTTACGAAACTGACAAATCTACATCTAGTCTAGAAGATGTGGACATTGATTATAATGAACTTCAAAAGTTTTTTGAAGATGACATCACCGAACAAACTTCCGAAAGAGAATGATTAATCATCGTATTTTCGAACACATTGAGCCTCAAGATGTTGAGGCTTTTCTTCAAGATTGTTCCAGTGAAGCCAATAAACTTGGAATCAATCTCGAACATTACATTGAAGAATATGTAATTCTTGAGGAAATTAATTATGACTAAAGTTCAAGATCTTATTATTGCACTGAATCAAATTGAAAACTTGGTATCACTTCTCGATGAAAATCCAGAGAAAACATTTATGTTCAATCAGCTGATTCCTGTGAAGTATGAACTTCAGAAACAAATTCAAAGTCTGACAAAAAAAGAAGTTGACATTGATTAATTTTTAAGTTATAGTTTGATTGTAATTTACTTTACTGATGAAATACTTCTTTGTTGTTGACCATTTTGTTCCGTTTCCAACTTCCGAATACGGTGGAATTTGGAATGTAATTGCTGAAAATGAGGAAGAATGTTTTGACTTAATTTCTCATGAAGATGATGCATTTCATTTTGAGTATTATGGTAAATTAAGGGAAAATATTAGAAAATCCTCTAAATATTCCTTAGTTGATGAACTAGAGTCAAAAGTTGTAACCTCATTCCTTACCTAATATGGAAAGTACAAGAGCAATATCCATCATTCAACAACTCAACACTCACATTGCAGAATTAGAGAAAAAAATTGTCTCTCAAAAAGAAGAGATTTTGGGACTTGAAAATCTTATTAAATTACTTCGAGCAGACATGCCAGACAATAGGGAATTTGATGAATGAGTGAAAAAGAAAAACTTGCACTCGGTCTTATGATTGAGAGTGTTTTGAAACCTGATACAAAACTTCGAAGTTGTGCATTCAATCAAGGATGTTATGATGAGTTGATGGAGTGGAGGAAGAAAATTCTAAATCTACTCTATCAATACGAAGTTCATGAAAATTCTTTTGATATTCGATGAAATTTCCTTTCAAAGCTCCTCTAAACCATGAATATTGGACAGATGATTATTCTCAAACTGTCACAAGAATATGGATAAAAAATAAATCGATGGAGTTTACTTATGGTGATGAGAAACATCCAAGTTCTGTTTGGGGGTTTTGGGATAAAAAGAAAAAAGTTTTTCTGTCACCGATTAATCATAAAAAACCTGGTAAAGTTGTAAATATTGAAAATTGCACTCCATATTCTGCAATGCAACTTAATCTAAATCCACTGATGTCAGCTTTTAACTCATGACAAAATACGAGCCAGAAGTAAATGATTACGTTCAGTGGAGAAATCATCAAGGATGGGTTTATTTCAAGGATGAGGAACATATTACCATTGAAATTGGTGTCAAAGAAAAACCACATTGTGAATATGTAAAAAATAGTTTACATTGTAAAGACCATATTTTGATTGTTTGTCAAAATTGGTATTGGCATGAACTTAAATATGTAAAATCAAGAAAATCAATTTATGAGGAACAATGAAATCATCCGATATAGAGTTGTCAACAACATATAGACAATTTGCTTTTGAGAGAATTTCAAGAGAGATTGAAAGTTGTAATGATATTGTAATTCTGAAGGAAGCCCTTCGTTCTTACGTTAAATTGTTTTTCAAACAACAAGAGACAATATCAAACATTGATGATTTTGAAATAAACATCGGTGGTGATATTCCTCCAGAATTTGATGACCCTTTAATGTGAGAGAAATGAAAAAAACTTTATTTGGAATTGGTATTTTATTGGCATCTTTATCGATGCCAACAATTAGTAGTGCAAATAATCAAAATGATTTTCAACAGAACCCACTTGAATATCCTAATGATTACTATTCTATGCATTCGTTGGGTTGTTTACTTCTCCAAGAATGTAAAGGTGGTATTACAAAAGTTACCTCACAGTCGGATCTGGAAAACTATTATGATTATACCATTAATGTTGGGGAAGAACTTAATCAGATGTTTAAGTCTTTCGACAAGTTAGGAATCGAAGTTTATATTGCACCTGAGGAATATTTCCCTGTTGGGCATCGTGGTGTTTACCATACGGTTTCAAATAATTTTTATTTGAATGAAAGATATATGTCTAAACCTCATGTTTTGATGTCTGTAATTAGACATGAAGGTTGGCATGCTGCTCAAGATTGTATGGCTGGAAGTTTAGACAATACTTTTATTGCAGTCATTAAAAATGACAATGAAATTCCTCAGTTATGGAAAGACATTGCAAAAGATACTTATCCTTTAAATGCACTTCCTTGGGAACAAGAAGCGATGTGGGCAGGTAAAGTGGAAAATATGACTGCAAATGCCCTGAAAGCATGTGAAACTGGTGCTATGTGGACGATTTATCCTCCCACACCATTAACTAAAAAGTTTTTAATCGACAAGGGTTATATTCAGGAGTAATGTGGAGAATTTGGTGTTACGCCTTAGGTAAGAAAGAGGGTAGAGATGATAAAGATGCAGATAAGATTGCATTTGTCAGAACCATAATTATGGTTCAGTTAGTAATCACTAACATGTTCATCATTTCTGGTAACATAAAGAACTTATGGTTTGATAATTCACCTAGATGTATTATACATAGTCGAAATGTGACACTTTCTGAAGTGTCCACGACCCCTTGACTTCTAGGTCATTATCAAATATATTATCAAAGTAGTCACCAGGAGTTCAACAATGTCCTTCACTTACATTCCACAAAAGTCAAAGTATCGGGTTACTCTTGAAATTGATGCAATGGATGATTTCAACCCTCATCAAATTGATTGGGAAAAAATTCTTGACCTTCAAGGTTCTGAAAAAGTTGAATCTTATGTGGAGGATCTGAGCACTCCTGATTTCTGGTAATTTACTATGAACACTGTCACTATTCAAAATCCTATGTTTGATGAAATTAAGGATCTTCCTGGTGAGATCTTCGACATTGACGAATCTGTTTTTGATGACATTGTAAGTGAAGTCATTACAGATGACTGGTCAAATGTGATTGAAGTTGATTTCAATCAAGATTGATAAAAACAAGAGGAGAACTAAATAGATCTAGGTTTAGTTCTCCTCCAATGAAAACTTTTTCACAATTTATGATCGAAGCAAATTATGATCCCGAAATTCAGGGTCGTAGTCAAATTCGTAAATCTGGAGAAGGTGGAAGATTATATCCATCAAAGAAAAAAACTAAACCCGAAATCCGCAGAATGAAAGCGGTTGGTGGCGGGAAAATGGAACCGGTAGGATATAAAGATAGAAAAGATATTGGTCAACAAAAACCAAAAAGTCAAACTCAACAACAACCTCAACAAGAAAGAGGTAGTAAAGAAGTCAAACAAACATACGCAGATAAAATAAAAGCTGAAAGAAGAGCTGCAGCAAAAGCAAGAGCAGCAGCTAAGAAATCTGGTGGTGAAGTTCAGAAATCTACAACATCTTCAAGGGGAACTGAAAAACAAGCTACAAAACTCCTGAGTACAAAGAAACCTGAGAAGAAAGTATCACCTAACTATAAACCCCAAAAAGCGTCAGGATATACACGTCAGGAACGCATGAAGATTACTCGTGCTGGTGAAAGAGAACTCTCCAAAGAGTTCAAGAGACAAGAGTTAGGTAAAGTTGAGAAAGAAACTGGTAAAAAAGCAACTGGTAAGTTGAAGACTATTGCTCTCGCTCGTGCACATCAAAGAATGAGTACATGATTTTTAATGTTAAAGGTAGATGGACTGACTTTCGTGGAAGAAGTCATAATTTTACTATGCAATCGGATAGTGCAGATAGAGATTTGATTCGACAATTAGTTGAATCAAGATACCCTGCAGAAAAAGTTTATATCAATAACGTAAGTCAGAATTAAAGTTAGTAACCTCCAAAGTTCTACTGTATTGTAACCACCACTAAATCATGAACAATTCTTCTCAAATCCTTCGTGAACTTCAAGATCTCAAGAAAACTCACAAAGTTCAGGGATTTCGTTACACGAATGAACAACAGGAACGTTATGATGAACTGATGGGTCTTCGTCGGGCTTTCATTCAATACTGGAATGAAAATGGTATGGTCTGGGTTGGTCCTTCTAACGCTGGGAGTAATTTTGAAGAGTGATTGAAAACCTTATCTGAATAAAATTATGAAATTTAACACTAAAAAGTGTGACGTTTTCCAAGACGGAGAACATCTGTTTGAATTCAATCATCAAAGAATTAAATATCTTTCGAAAGATATTTTGAAAAGTTATCAAAAACAACTTGATAAACTTGCAAAAAGATACAAAAAATGTAACAGTAGTTCAAAATTTGAAAGAGCTGAAGACATGGCATCATTGTATTATGAATGGAACGCAACCACTGATGGAAGTACCATTTACATCGTACAATCAAAAGATGATCCAAATACTTTCACCTATGTTGAAACTGGAGATGAACTTTACGTCTGACACTTGACACCTCTAGATGAGGTGTTATAATAACAATGTCGAAATAACATTACTTTTTCGATCCGTCTCTGATCTAACATTACCTGATCAAAAGAGATAAAAACACACATTATTTTGAGGTATCCTCATGTCTAACAAAAAGAATTTTCTGAAGGTTTTCCCTGTCAAGAAGTCACCAAAGGTGAAAACTATTCGTAACGTAATCTCCGATTATTGTGGAGTGATTGAAGAATCTGAAGGATTTGGATTGGTTGATCCTGCTGGAAGACCGAAGTATATTGCTCCAGAAAACTGTCAGCGCCCTGAATCCTGGAATGATGAAGATCGTAAGTATTGCTTTGAGTCTATCCTGATGGACCAACTAGAAGGTAATCTTATCTTTATCAATTTGAAGGTTGCTATCTCTAAACTAAAAGATCTTGCTCCTGAAGATCCTGCCCTTGAAGAACTTGAAAAATATGTACGTCAAAAATATGGATATATTGTCCTGGATGGAAATAATCGAATCTCTTTCCTGACTAATCTTATCACGAACCAGTATAAACTCCCTCGTGGATCTTTTCCCTATGTTTGTGATGGCAAAGTAAAAACTCTTACCATTGCAAGTAATACATACTTCTCTAACTTGAAAGAAGATGTTCAAGAACTGATCCTTGAACGTGAATTAGTTATCAGTGAATATACTCAGATCAATGGTCAGAGTATGAGTAATGTTTTCCTTGCTGCTAATGCAGGTTGTCCTCTTAATCATCAAGAACGTCGCAATGCTCGGTATAATTCTTGGGCATCATGGATTCGCAGTATTCGTCACAACAACAACGATCTGTGTATCAAAGCAGAAGGAATTAACCACAATAAGCGTCTGAAGGGTGATGAGTTTCTAACTCGAACAATTAATCTTGCTCTTCGTCTCAAATTTATCGAAGAGAGTGAAAATGTTCCTACCGTGACACAACACACCATGAACCAAATGTATAGGGGAGACTTCGTAACTGATGAACAAAAAGAATCCTTTGAGGCTAACTTCAACCTCTTGGATAATTGGATGGATCGTCTCAGTAAACAAGAAAGAATCACTGATAAGATGCTTACAGCATCCACGATGCAAAATCTTTATTGGATGATGACAAATGGATTGACTGAGTATGAAGATGTTGTTAATGTTGTTCAAATGCTCCATAAAGCAAAAACCATGTCCAAATATGTTAATGAAGATGGTAACAACTTTGCATGGGCATGTGGAGGCACCGGTTCTAAACACAATCAGATGCGACTGAAAGTTTTCTCCGATATTTTTGATAAACTAGGGTCAAAATCAAAGATTTCCTCCTAATAGACACTTTCTAAACTGTCCACCACTCCTTGACGGGGGTGGTTTTTTCATGTATATTGATTTTATTGATTGATTTTTGATGACTGTTTCTCTTCGTCCTCACCAAAAAGAAGCTCTTGAAGCCTTGATGAGTAATGATAAAGGACAGTGTATCTTTCCAACTGGTGGCGGTAAGACACTGGTCGGAATTATGGATGCAAAGAAACGATTTGAGTCTGATACTCCTCGGACTATTGTTGTTGTTGCTCCTCGTATTCTGTTGGCAGAACAATTGTCTTCAGAGTATCTGGAACATATTACTAATGCAAATGTTCTTCACGTTCACAGTGGAGAGACTAAACATTTCAAGACAACAAAGTCTGACCGTATCAAATTGTTTGTTGATATGTGTCACTCTGTGAGTGAACATGTGATTATCTTCACCACTTACAATTCCCTCCATCGTGTTCAGGAGTCTGGAATTGATGTAGATACGATTTACTTTGACGAGGCACATAACAGTGTCAAACGTAACTTTTTTGGGCCCACTGAGTATTTCTCTGGTCATGCAGATCGTTGTTTCTTCTTTACAGCAACTCGTAAGACTTCCGTCACTATCAACAAACCAGGAATGAATGATCGTGATGTTTATGGTGATGTGATTTCTCGTGTTTCTGCACCTACACTTGTTGAGGGTGGTTACATTCTTCCTCCTAAAGTGAAAGTGATTGACATGGAAAAACATTCCACTAAAGCTATCACTCCTGATATTGACAATGATAACATTTTGACCACGATTGATGATATTGGAATCAAAAAGATTCTGGTATGTGTGAAGACCTCTAAACAACTCATCAATCTGTTTCAAACTGACTTTGCAGATGAGTTGACTCAACGGGGTTATTCTTACCTTTATATCACATCTAAGACTGGTGCAGTTATTGATGGTCAGAAAGTCAATCGTGAGGTGTTTTTCAACACTCTGAACACTTGGGGTAAAGATCCCAACAAGAAGTTTGTTGTTCTTCATCGTTCAATTCTGTCCGAAGGTATCAACGTGTCAGAACTTGAGGCTGTTATCTTCCTTCGTAACATGGATGTAATCGAAATGACCCAAACTATTGGACGTGTTATCAGAAAGGGTACTGAGTCCAAAACATTTGGATTTTGTATTGTTCCGAGTTACTCTAAAGTCGGAGTTTCCACCGAAAAGTCACTTCAAAGGTGTGTGGACATTGTGTTTGAAAAAGGTGAAATGTTGGATTCTGTGGTTCGTAAATGACCTTCAATAATTCTCACATTCTTGATCCTAATCCAGGAGTGATTGGGTTTGTTGTTGACAATGGAAAGTATGCAGCAATTCCTATTGTTGGGAATGACAAAAAACTTATGGTCATTTACAATGACTGTAAAAGTATGAAGGTATGTAGAAACAAACAATCTGCAATAAACTTCATCGAGAAGGAGAGAAAACGAAAGAATAAAAGTTAGTAACCTCTAAAGTTCTTCTATAGTGTAACCACTTCTTTTTTATCATGGCTCGTTACAAAGTAAATGTTGACAACATTCCTGGACATGGTGCAGGTTCTCGGAATGTAATTGTTGAAGCCGATTGTACTCAAGAGGCAAAAAACATCGCAGAAAACATCACTGGAGGAACAGCATATAATTGTTTCCTTCAACGTGAATCTGGTCGTGGTCTTTTTGGTCTTCTTTTTGGTTGATTCATGATTCAAAACAAATCACAAATTATCAAAGTTGTTCGTGAAGTTTCTAAATCACACAAATTCACAAGAGAAGAAAAGTTCACGATTTTTGTAAATGTCTGTGACAACATGTTAGAATCAGGTAAGATCACACAAAAACAACATCACTCCTGGACAAATGTGTTCTGATTAAAGTTAGTAACCTCTAAAGTTCCCCTTTACTGTAACCACTGATTTCAAATATGCCACTCACTCACATCGAACATCCTGAAGATACCATCCTCACGGGTGATATGACCGCCATTAATGTTCTTTATGGTCGTGGAAATGTTTCTGTGAAGGTTGATGGAGCTCCTGCAATTGTGTGGGGAATTGATCCTAACAATGACAAGTTCTTTGTTGCAACCAAGAGTGCATTTAACAAGAAAAAGATAAAGCGTTGTTACAGTATTGAAGACATTTACACACTTTATGATGAGAAAACTCATGGTAGTTTGATTAAAGTTCTGGTTGCATGTTACAAACATCTTCCTGTAACAATCGGTGTCTTTCAGGGTGATTTTATTGGTTTCGGTGGTAGTGATACTTACACTCCAAACACTTTGACATACAATTTCCCTGAAGTTGTGTCTGAGGATATTATCATCGCTCCTCACACTTACTATCTTGGTGATGACTTTCCTACAATGGAAGCTTATCCTATAGAGGGTGAACTTATCAGCACTGATTCTTGTAAATTCGTTCAACCAATTGTTGATAGAGTTTTTGGTAATAGTCGAGCTCCAAAGATTAACACCGACATGATTGACTTCCTAAGTGAGAAGGAATCAAAACAGGCAAAGATGTCAATCAACGCCATCATTCGTTCTGGTCAGGAACTTGATGAAGAGACCTTAATTGACATTGTTGGTTCTCCAATGTTGGCAAATCTTTACATGTTTGTGTTAGAGATGAAGTATGATTTGATGGAAACTTTCATCATTTACGATTCTCCAGATTGTTATCTCAATGGTGAAAAGATTATGGGTGAAGGTTTCGTAATGACTTCTGAAGATGGTAACACAATTAAACTTGTTGATCGTCCTCAGTTTGCATACGCTAACATGACTCAAGGTCGTTTCAATTAAAGTTAGTAACCTCCAAAGTTCCACTGTATTGTAACCACGTTTTTTGATTATGAGCACTCGTTCACGAATTGGTATTGAACTTGCTGACAAATCTATTCTCAGCATCTATCAACATTGGGATGGTTATCCTGAGTGGACTGGTCGCATTTTGAACACACATTACACCAATAAAGAGAAAGTTTCTGAACTGATTGATGGTGGTGATTGTTCATCTATCTGGACAAAAGATCGTTGGACTGGTAAACAACTTGCTCCATATGTGATTGAACAGAAAGAATCAAAGGAATATGGCCCACAACATTACTCTGGACGTGGTGAGGATTGTCCTCCTCGTCTTGATAANAATGTGAAAGAGTTTCTCTCTGATGGTGAAGAATACTCTTACATNTTCCGTGATGGTGAATGGATNTGTTACAACATGCANCAGTTTGATGAGAGAAAATCTCCTGAAGTTGTTGAGATTCCAAATGGGGCACTTGCCTGTTGATAAAGTTAGTAACCTCCAAAGTTCCACTGTATTGTAACCATTGAACTATGATGATCACTCAAACCAAACCCGAATTTCTGACTGAAGCACTGATTGAAGTTTTGAACAACGATCAGAAAGTCAACGCTATCGAATCTTCACGAAATACTTATACCAACTTTGAGTATGAAGTGGGTCGAAAGTATATCAAAGTTTGGTCTTATTTGATCTCTGATGGTGAACGTCTTCGTGGCCGTTCTTGTTACATGTTCGTTGATAAGAACACTGGTGAAGTGTTCAAACCAGCGTCATACAAAGCACCAGCTAAAGGTGTGAGGTATCTTATCACTCAACTGGCAGATAATCCTCACATTTGTGATCCTTACGGTTCTTTTCTTTATCTCTGATGTTTATGTTTCGAGCATTGTATTACTTTTTTCTGGGAACATTCTTTATGATTATCATTCGAGTTTTCTCGAATTAAAGTTAGTAACCTCGAAAGTTCCCTTATAGTGTAGGAACCACACTCTTAAAAACAATGTCTGATTACATGGTCAAGATGGGTTCGAAACCTGAAACTTACGAAGATCATTGTCATGATACAATGAGTAAAATGTTGTCGGTAATTCGTTACCTTATGAAGGGTGAGAATGATCGTGCAAAGTATTGGTTTGAAGAGTTTGTTCTTCCTGGACTTGAAGAAGTGTATAAAGGTCAAGATCCTAAGTATGGTGTAAGTTCCTTCTCTATGTTATATCGTGAAGGTAACTTTGACTGGGATCTAATCTGTTCCTCTCCTCTCTGAATTAAAGTTAGTAACCTCTAAAGTTCCCCTATAGTATGAACAACAACTATCTCACTGATTACATCGAATCCAAAGGTTACACTGTAAGAGAGTGTTACCGTCCAGCTAAAAAGGAAGTTCCTGACAACATGAAAGATCGTTATTCTTCCTATGAAGAGTATCAAGAAGCACTGTACGATTTCCTCAACGGTCAATGAAAACAACAACAGCAACTTATCAGATTGAAGTGACAACTGATGAAGGATATTTGGCATTCATCAAAGTCATGCCCACACGTCCAAAAACACATAAGGGCATTCAATCACAGAACAATAAGTTATCAAAATGGGTAGAAAAAAAATATCCTAACTTTACTTCTTACGACATTTCTCTTCTCGAATTATGAATTCAATCTCAGAAAAGTTTATCGAAGATCGTCTTGTTTATCTGATTGAAAGACTGAATAGTGCAGTGAAAGTTTGTCATGAAGCAGTCGAGATTGAAGATCAAGGTTATCCTTACGCAACAGGATATAGTCGGTCAGCAATGCAATCAGTATCAGAAGAACTTCAAAACATTGTGAAGGAGATTCAACAGAATTAAAGTTAGTAACCTCCAAAGTTCTCCTATAGTGTAACCACTACGTGACCCACTGATTCCCATGACTGAAATGACCTACTATGTGATGTTTCAATCTGAAGAACTGGAAATTCCTGAATACATTGGGCCTTTCTATTCTGAAGAGGACGCATCAGATTACGCTGATTACAACAATCAAGGATTAGCTAACAATGGTGTTCCTGGATGGAAATCATCTTATGGAGTTGTCTAGGAATTAAAGTTAGTTACCTCGAAAGTTCCCCTATAGTATGAACAACACTCAAATGACTCTCACAGAACGAAACGAAAGGCTTTACGAACTTCGTCAGAAACTTAACAAGGCTCGTGCAGAAGTTGCATGGATTGAACAAGAAATTTGGTTGGTAAAAGATCAATACGATCGTCAAGGTCGTGACATTTATCAAGAAATGTTTGGTGAAAAGAACACTTTATGGGATCATCTTGATCGTATGAGTGACACTCCCATGGCTGAAGCAATTTACGGAGGTTGAATCATGACTCTTCACGAACAACAACTCGATCAACTCAAACTCAATTACGCCGAGATGATTGTTGATGGTATGGATATGAATACTCTCATCACTTTTGCAGTTGAGAGTATTGAACAGAACATGAAAGATTGGGATGAAGAGGATGTTAAGTCTGAAATCTTAGATCTTTATGGTGAAGAAACATGGGAAAGTCTTCAGGAATAAAGTTAGTTACCTCTAAAGTTCCCTTATAGTATGAACAACATTCAAACGACCATGAAGAACACTATCGAACCTAAGTTTCTTATCTACGGTGAATTCATTCGTCCGAATGGTCATCAGAAATATGACATCTTGGGTTACATCGCTTCAACAAGAGAGGAGGCAATTCTCAACTGTCGTCGTAACAATCCTCACTTCCACATTATCACTGTACGGGAAGAATCCTGACTATTATTGTTAGTTACCTCGAAAGTTCTTCTATAGTGTAACCACTACGTGGCACACTACGTGACCCACTAATTTCATCATGAGAAAGATCGAATCTCAAATGTGTCAGGCAATTCAGTCAAGTCAGAACTGGCAATCAGCTAACACTTGTGTCACATTTGACGAGAAAACTTCCACCTCTTCTGTTTATCTTCATGGTAATCTGATCGCTACTGTGACAGATAATGATATGACGATTTATGATGGTGGCTATCAATCAAACACCACAAAATCACGATTAAACGCATTATGTAATGAATTTTGTATTTCTGGTGAAGGAGTTTTTCAAAAGAATTTCAATTGGTATGTAAGAAAGTTTGTCGGATGTATCAATGGAGAGAATATCTTTCAGACTGAAGAATTCACTGATGGTTACATCTTCACCTGACTATTAAAGTTAGTTACCTCCAAACTTCCCCCATTACATAACCACTACGTGACCCACTACGTTCAATCATTATGTTCACAACTGAAATGACCTTTGAAGTTATGAATCCTGAATTTGCTGGATGTTATCTGGCTGTGTGTGATGGTGATATTTCTACCACTAAGTTCTTTGACACTAAGAATGAAATGTTTGGTTGGATTCTTGATATGTTAGAGAATAAAGGTTATGATGAAGTTCAAACTACTGTTATGGGTAAAAATGGTGAAGTAGAAGAAAAACTTCTCTGTAAAAAAGTGACCTATCTTCGTGATGAAGATTGTTATAAAGGTGGAAAATATGAACCTGAGATTGGTACTGATATTCGAGCAATTTACCATTATGAAGATAAGTTCTCTTGGGTCTGATTTATCTCTTTTAATGTAACTCAAACTATCTAAATAACATTGCTTGTGTGTAGTTACCGAGCAGACTTGGGAGGCTTTGGGCCTCCTTTGTCGTATAAATAAGTATAACTACACACACGGCATGAATAACTTTTACACTTACGCTTTTTTGCGTGAGGATGGTTCTCCTTACTACATTGGCAAAGGTAGTGGATGTAGAGCTACAAAAAAGAGATATGTGGGTGCAAAACGACCCAAAGATAAGAGCAGGATTATTATACTCAAAAACAACTTATCAGAGGAAGACGCATTTAAGCATGAAATTTATATGATCAACATATATGGTCGTAAGAACAATCATACGGGCATTCTTCATAACTTCACAGACGGAGGTGAGGGATGTAGTGGTATGAAACACACCGAAGAGTTCAAGAGAATTAGAAGTGAAAAATATACAGGAAAAAAGAGACAACCTCACACAGAGGAGACTAAACAAAAGTTGAGGATTTCTCGCTCCAATCAAACTGACCCCCGATTAGGTACAACACACACAGAGGAGACAAAGAAGAGACTGAGTGAACTTAAATGCAAATATGTGTATGAGTTGACATCACCTAAAGGGCGGAAATATGTTGCCAATAGTTCTAATTTATTCTGTAAAGAATACCCTGACTTAGAGTTAAATCCCGTTTGTATTCGTCGTGCCTCAACATCATCAAACATGTATAAGGGTTGGTATATCATAAGACGAGAGAGATAGAGTTAGTAACCTCTAAAGTTCTTCTATAGTGTAATCAGTTATGCACTCATGATTGAATCTAACCTCTCCAAAATCAAACCTTGCTTAAGAACAACTGGCCAAGTAACTGGCAATTGGGGAAGACCAAAAGTTAGGACTCATGGTAACACTGACTTAGGATTTACCACTAAAGAGAACATTACTATGACAACACAAGATGATTATTTGAAGAGAATGTATCAGGCTTTTGATAGAACTGATGACCCTAAAATGAAGAAATTCATTTATAATGAGATCCGAAAGATTATGGTTCAAAGAGGATTGTGGAATGACTGATTTAAGGTAAAAGAGAGGAAGGTTTTCTTCCTCTTCTTCCACATTTTGTTCCTTGTAATCTTGCAGCTTTTTTGGCTGTTTCTGAATTAAATCCACATTTTGATGGTGTCCAATTTGATGGAACTTCATTTCTCCACAGATACCAACCTTTACAACTATGTTTGTTATCATCTGGTGAATTTATAGAAAGGTGGATATTACCATTTGATGTCCTTTGACCTGATATAAACTCAGCACAATCAGCCTGAGTTGGCCATTCACCACGTTCACCATTTTTATGTAATCCGTATATTTTACCTCTTCTATTCACTCTTGATTTTTTATCAACTAAGTTCTCATTTTTCCAACTCCATCTATATCCACCAGCTTGAAATGTAGTTCCTTTAATGCACGCAGTAATTGATGATTTCATCACACCTAATTCTTTTGATGCTATTCCTCTACTATCATAATCACGAATATGTTCTCCCTCTAATGTATAACAACTGATAGGTTTAATGTTACTATTAGAGAGGTTATAAAGGTCTCTTAATACACCACTACCACCTAATGTTGAGTTGTATCCATTGTGATAACTATCTAACTTTTCTATCCAGTATTTCTCTCTCTCACTTACAACATCTTCATTACAGGTTTCTATTACATAGAAGGTAAAATTATCAACTCCTTCCTCACATATTGCATTACAGATGTCCATATTATTATAAGGTGATGTAGCGTTGTAGATGTGTTCTTTCCACCTAATATGAGGGTCTTTCTTTCTCGTTAGACCGACATATTTCCTATTGGTTTCTTTATGCTGAATGACATAGATTGAAGCCATTGGATAATACTCAATTAGATTTATTTATATAGGGTAAGTGTTAAAAATAGACCCCTAATTGATTAAAGAAAGGTAAAGTTCTATTTTATACATTGTGGAAAAACCTGTGGAAAACTATGTTAATGAAGGAGTTAATCTTCTCTTTTATCTTATAAACCTCTGAGTTAATGTTCTCTTTTATCTTATAAACCTTCGAGTTAATGTTCTGGAAACTCTTATAAACCTTCGAGGCCTTGTGA
>JGI10211J14876_10000206_pt1 | contig 24334 bp, 26 predicted proteins | sample Etolagsediment_FD_14876 | JGI IMG/M metagenome (IMG submission 14876)
AAGAAAAAAATAACAATAAAAAATAATTCTAAAATTCATGGTGAATTTATTTGGATAAATTTTGCGTAAGCAATTATTCCAAAATATGCAAAAAAATGTCTTGATGGGCAAATTTATTATTTTATCATATAATAAAGATTAATATAATTCAAAACAGGAAATATATTTTCGACCAAGGTCTTTGCAAAGTTTTTCAAAATGCAAAAACTTTGCAAAGACCTTGACCCCTCTGAAAAATGTTTTTTCAAGAAAAAAACAACATTAAAAATTTTAAAAGTGCTAAAAATCGAAAAAAAGGGTCCTTTTTTGCAAAAAAACTTTGCAAAGACCTTGACGATTTTAATAAAGGTCTTTATAAGGAAAAATCAACAACAAAAAAATAAAAAAGTCGAAAATTGCATTTTTTAAAAAAAAATCGGAAAAAAACTTTGCAAAGACCAAGGATTCTCAAAAATAGGTTTTGACGAAAAATATAACATGAAAAAATAATAAATCGTGGAAAATAGAAAATTGCAAAAAAAACAGGAAAAATTTTTTCCTGTAAAATTTTTCCTGTCTGTTTTTTTCGGAATTTGGAACTAGTAAAAATAAGCAAAAAATCTTATATTTATTTACTTAAAATGTCTATTTTTTAAGCATATGAGACGCTTTTATAGTCATTATATGTAAATTTTTTTTAAAAATAATTACATATAATGACTATAAAACACTACTTTTTAAGCATATGAAACAGTTTTATAGTATTTATATGAAAATATATTTTACATAATTATGAAGAAACATTGTTTTTTAAGCATATGGGGCACTTTTATATCATTTATATGTAAATATTTTTTAAAAATAGTTATGAAAAAACATTGTTTTTTAAGCATATGAAACAGTTTTATTGTATTTATATGAAAAAATATTTAAAAATAAATATGAAAAAACATTGTTTTTTAACCATATGAAACAGTTTTATAGTATTTATATGAAAAAATATTTAAAAATATTTAAAAATAATTAAAAATAATTATGAAAAAACATTGTTTTTTAAGCATATGAAACAATTTTGTATTGTTTATGTGTAAATATTTTTTTAACAATATAATATTTGTATTGTTAAAAAAAAATGAATTAATTAAAACTTAGATATAAAAAATAATTCCTATATTTTAGTATGTCTTACTATCAATGTCAAAGATGTTTATTTGAAACAAAACAAAGAACAGGTATTATACGACATTTAGAACGTAAAAATAAATGTATAAAAATATTTTCATCTTATAAATACAATGATGAACAACTTCATAATATGTCTCTTTTCATAAGGAAAAAAACAAATAATGAACAACTTATCATAAATATAAATCAAGAAAATCAAGAAAATCAAGAAGAAAGAAATAATAAATGTAAATATTGTTTAAAATTTTTTTCAAATAAAGGAAATTTAAATAAACATTTACGAAAACATGAAGAGGGAAATATTCCTGTTTTTCCAATTGATTATTATCAAGAAAAAATAAATAAAGAAAATAATAATGATTTTATGCATCAACAAATATCAAATTCATTTTCATATCAAACAATTTCAAGTGAAACAACACATATTCAACAACCTATTATTAATGAGGAAATTAATAAACTATCTAAAAATAAAATTTATATAAAAAATGATGAACAACAATCAACCCAAACACCAATACAACAAAATATTAATCAAACAATTCAAAATATAACCGTAAATCAACAATTTAATAATTTTCAATTATTTAATATAAAATACCCTAATGGTTTTGATAAAGAATGGGATTTATCAAAAATTTCTGATGAAAAGAAATTATTTTTAATTAATTGCTGTAATACAAAATATAGTGAGTTATTAAAATTTATTTTACAAAATGAAGATAATTTAAATGTTATCTTAGAAAATGAAAATGATACAGGTATTGTATATAAAAATGATACTGAAAAATATATTCATTTAAATAAATCTGATATTATTGACCAATCATTGGTTAAATTAAATAATCAACTTAATGAGTTATGCAGAGAAACATGTTTAAAGAATCAAGAAGATCATCAAAATATAGAAAAATATAATTATGAAACATTAAAAATAAATAAAAAACTAAATGACTATAAAACAAATAATCATAATATAAAAGATGGCGTTCAAAATCTAATAACAAATATTTTTAATGAAAAAAAAGATAAGAGTATTGATTTAATGAATAAAATTATAGAAGAAGAAACAAAAGATAATTTACTAAAGAATAATGGATTTTAATAAATTATATTTTTTTATATATGTTAGTAATATAATGTCAACTAATTCTTTCATGGAAAATATAAAAGAAATATCTCAAAAAGTAAAACTTGAAAAAATAAAAAAAGAAGAAGAAAATATTTTTCAAGGAAAAATGAATACATTTACTATCTATGACAAAATAATGAAAAAACTTACTAAAGAATTATATGTTTCCATTTCAACTCAAATAAAACAATATACAGAAAAAGGATTTGACAATATAATTATTAATTATGATATGAATTTAATTAAACGTTATCTAAATGAAATTAAATTTGATAAATCGAATATTAAAATCAGTCATATTTTTGAAAAAATAGTTCATGACCATGATATTACAAATGACCCTAATAAATTAGATTTTGATTTTTTAAATAAAGACTTACAAGGTCCATTAAAATCATTTTTATTAGATATGATTTGTGAATCTAAAAATGAAGGAGAAAAATTTAAAAAAATATTAGCTGAATGGTTTAAACATATGAGTTATGAACAATCGAATTACTTAAAAATAAATAACTATCCGCATCTAAAAGGATTGGGTTTTAATATTATAAATATATTTGAAGAAACAAAATTAGAAGTTAATTTAGAATGGTAATTTTGAATAGACTTTGACTTTATACATTTTTAGTAAATGTAAATTATTTTTTGATTTTAATTTTAATCTTTTTAACTTTTAAATCATCTTGTAATATTTCTTTCTCTTTACTAAAATGTACATTTAATAATAATTTTAGTTCATCAATACTCATTTTACATTCATAGCGTTCAGATAAATAATTCTTGATTGTATTTAAAAACTTTTTTTTATTATTCTTTTTTTCAATTTTAAATTGAGAAAATTCTTCTTCATAAATAACATTTTTATCTAACATTAATTGCTTATATTCTTCTTCAGAAACATCACCTCTTTTCTTATGACGAATTGTTGTATCTTTAACAAGTGGTATTTTTATATTTTTATGTAACATTTTATTTACCATGATTAAATCAGCAAAAGATGCTGGACGCTGTTCTTCACATCGAACTAAACGACGATTAATATCTACATGAAGACTTACCATTTTTATTCCACAAAAATAGAAATGATAATTATTATTTCCAAGAATTTCCTCAAAATAAAGAGCACCACATTTTTTCGCCCATTTGTCGATCCATACATCCCAATGACTTGGCCATTGATTACTTCCCTTTATTACATAATCATTTTTATCTTTAATATCATCTGATGAAAAAAAATCAATAATCTTATCTTGTACATCCTTATTCTTTAATGTATGAATATAAACATCAATATCATTATTTTTTCTTAAACCATGTACATATAATACTGTAGAACTATACATCATCATTTTATATTGAATATCCAAAGATTGTTCTAATACAAAATCTTTATATTTATGAAATAATTCAAGTGAAGATTCATATTTAAATAAATTCTCTAAATTTTGTTTTTCTAAAACATCCAATGAATTATCACAATAGAAAATTGAAGAAATCATTTGTTTATCATATAAGTCTTGTCCTACAATATATGTATATGTTTGATTTTTTTCATCAATATCATAATTATTTCTATTTACTAAAAATAAAAGATGTACATTAATTAAATCATCCTCATTTTCTATTTCATTTAAAAAAGAATAATTTTTTAAAATCGTTTCAATTAAAAAATCATAATTTTTAATATGTTGATATTTTAATTGATATAAAGCATTTATGAATGCTTTTTTTTCAATTTCAATAGACTTAATACCATATAATAAATGAGTACCTCTTAAATAACTTAAATAATAATCATATGATTTTTTTCTTGATTCGTTAATAAAAAGTACTAAATTTACATTTGTATAAGCTAAAGAACTTATATGACATGCTTGATTTATTTGACTTGTATAATGTGTAATAATTTTATTTTTACTTAATATATCATTTGCTTGTTCGTTTAATTCATGGTCTTTGTAATCTACTTTTTCCCAAAACTCCTTAATAGGTTGAAATAACTCTTTTTTATTTTTTAACATCATTGAGTAATCTATAATAAATTTAATGAAAAGAAATCATTTTTTTATTTTCTTAAAAAAAATAGAAAAAGGTATATTTTAAATTTAAAAAAATAATAGTAAGAATAATTATACAAAATGTCTATTCAAATTAAATTATTTGTAAATATTGAAAAAAAAATATCTTTTCAAAAAGAAATTACAATATCTTTAGAAAATACAATAAATGAACTAAAAAATGAAATATTAAACACATTAAATTGGAATGAATTTAATGATGTTGAAATAAATAATATTACAGAACGCATATATAAAGACTATGGTATGATGTTTTTTGATAAAGGATTTCTGCAGAAAAATATTGATAATTTTAAATTAAATAAATTTACGATAAAAAATCGCACTTTCTCATTTTTAGTATATGGTGTAAAAAAAGAAAAAATCAACTCTTTACCAATAATTATGCCAAGAAATTTATTTAATAAATACAAAAATGAACAACAAGAATACAATATAAATAACACTAATCAAAGTAGCTTTAAATATAACGAAGAAGAATTTCCTCCTTTAATGTAGAAATATTATTAATTATGTTTATATATTATATATGAAAAAAGCATCAATAATTGTATGCAATGATGGTTATGTTGCTAAAGCAATTGTATCACTTACATTATTTAAATCTAAAAATAATGATTATGATTTGTTTATTTTAGGGACAGTATTTTCAAAAGAATCATATATTATAGCAAAAGAATATGGTGTAAAATTAATAGAAAAAAATTTAAAAAATGATTTTAATAATTTACATAAACGTCCATATGGAAATCAATATCCAATTGAATGTTATTATCGTTTTTATGTTACGATAGCTTTAAAAAATTATGATTATGTGGTTGTTATTGAACCAGATATTTATACAAATAAATCAATAAATATTAATTTAAATGAAATAAAATATATTGGAGGAAGTTTTCATCATACTAAGAAAATTAATTCATATGGTCCAATCATGAATGATATACCTAAATGGAAAGCACATACTAATATCAAATTTGATTTAAATCAATTTCGTGTATTAGGAGGAATATCAATTTTTAATGTAAAGAATTTAAATAAAATAGACTTTTATAAAAAAGTAGTATATTTATATAAAAAAAGTTGGCATCTTAATGCTCCACGATGTGGTGATGATAGTTTAATGGTTTTATATCAAGCTATTCACCCTAATCATTTTAAATTATATCCAAATCATTTTCATACGATTGAAGAAACTAATATTCAAAAGATACCTCAAATTACGTTTTTTCATAGTATGGGGTGTTTTATAAAATATTGGAAAAATGAAAAACCTTTTGGTGAAATAAATAAATATTTTAATCAAAAATTCATAGAATTCTTATATAACAATTTTCCAACATGGTATGTAAAAAAATATTATAAAAACATATTTATTGATACAACAAATATTAAAGTAAATTTTTATTATTATAATCAAACACCTAATTTTGGTGATATGATTGTTCCTTATATTTTACAAAAAATAATGAATAAAGATAATTATCAATTTGATTTTAATGAAAATCAAAAACCTAAAATATTAAGTATTGGCTCTATTATGCGAATAGCAAATAAAAATACGATTGTATGTGGTTCTGGAATTAGAGATTTAAATCAACCATTACAATATACAAATGCATTATTTGTAAGAGGGCCTCATACACGTAATGCATTATTAAAAATAGGAGTTTATACTCCACATGTTTATGGTGATATGGGATTACTTATGCCTGATTTTTATATACCTAAATTTACAAAAAAATATAAAATAGGTATTGTTCCTCATTATGTAGATTATCCTAAAGCAAAACAATTATATGGTAATAATCCTCTTATTTCTATTATTGATGTTAGAAATCCAAATATTGAACATACTATTAATCAAATAGCAAAATGTGAAAAAATACTTTCATCGAGTCTTCATGGACTTATTATTTCAGATGCTTATAATATACCAAATAAATGGATTAAATTTAGTAATGACATTAAAGGGGATGATATAAAATTTGAGGATTATTTTTTGAGTGTAAGTAGAGTTGATAGAACACCTATCATTAATTTTAATGTAAAACATCTATTAAATTATTTATTCGTACAAATAAAACCTGTGCAAATAAATTTTAAAAAGAATGAGTTAAAAAAACTTGTTTTTTATAATAAAAAAGGATTAACACCTTATATTAAATATTTATTTGCTAACCTTGAAAAACAATAAATATTTCATTATTTTTGGACAGAAGGTACCCAATAAATATTTCGATTGGCTTCTAATCTTTCAGCCACAACTTTTTCTCCTGATGGTGTCATTTTTTGTTTGTACACTTTCAATGGATATTTTTTTCCTTTAAATAGTAATTTATATGCTTTATTTATTACTTTTATTAGTTGTATAAATAATTCTTTTTTTTCTTCAATATTCATGTTTTTAATTAATTTATATGGGGAGATTTTAGCCTCATAACATACTTCTGCACGAATGTAATTTCCAACACCTGAAAAATATTTTTGTTCAATTAAAAATTGACCTATTTTTATATTGGGATGTTTATTCATTATTTCTTCATATTCTTTAAAAGATACTTTGGCGTGTATTAAATCTGGGCCAATTTTTTGAAGTGTTTTATTTAATTCTTCATTATTTAAAATGGTTATTTTACCAAAATTTCGTAAATCTTCTATATAAAAACTTCCTTTTGATGTCTCAAATTGAATATTTGAATGTTTACCATCATGGTCCACTAAATGAGCATAATTAAGCTTAATACCTACAATATAATTATCTTTTAACTTCAAATAAATAAATTTTCCTTTATTTGCTAATTGTTCAATTTTCGATGGCAATGATTTATTAAGTTTATCTAAATTTAGCGGGTGATTATGACGATTATAACGTCCTCCTAAAATATGAATATGTTTTAATGTACTGTTTTTAAAGTTTTTATTAAATAAATAAGTCATGTATGATATTTCAGGTCCTTCTGGCATCTATATTTATTTATTATTTTTATTTTTATATAAACACTTTATCCAAAAATAAAAAGGATTATATATACTTTTTTGATTTAATTTTTCTTTTTCTTTCATTTTTTCTTTTTCTTTCATTTTTTCTTTCATTTTTTCTTTTTGCTTTTTTATATTTAATATAATTAATATTTTATCAATATGGTGCATATAACATAAATATGATTTTGATTTTAAAATATACCATTTTAAAGTAATAGTATTAGTAATATATAATGTATTTATATTTATATATTTTAATGTTTTATAACACTATTAATATTATTTTTCAAGAACAAAAAATAAATAATGTAATTCTACAATCAATATTTAATGTTGAAAATAAATATAATTTAACATCTTATAAAATACAAACACTTAAAGAAAGTAACATGAATTTTCAAAAAAAATATTATTTATAAATTTCTTATTTGATAAAAATCTATCAAACTAAAGTATAGTTTCTCTATTATAAATTTCATCACAATCTAAAATAATTCTATAAAAACCCAATGGAAATAAAAACTTGCAAATCCGTTAAATATTAATATACTTCCACCATAAAAAAAATACATACTTTTTGGTAATCCTAAAAACAATGGAATAAGTACCATAAAAAAAGAAGAAAAAGCGTTAAAGTATTCAGGTGGATTTTCATTTTGCATGCGAGACTCACAGAAGTTATGAATTACTTCATTATTCATAAATTAAATACATATAGCATTTATTTTATCGAAAAAAATAAATATAATGTTTAGTAATAAACTATAATTATTAAGAATATTTATTTTTTTTTTGAATATCGTGAAATAAAATATTTTCTTATTTTTATACAAACGTAAAATATTCAAATTCAAATGTGTAAAATTATTGAATATGTAAATCAATTACATTTTTTTGAAGACCCATTAATAATAAATGATTTTTATAAAATTGTACTTTTGGTTCTTCAAATAAATCAAAACTAAATATTTTAGTAGGATATTTTGTTTTTAGAATTTTTTTTAATTTTAATAATAATGGTTGGTTTTGATTTATATTTACCATTTGCAGGATAAATACAATGTGATCATTTTCTTTTATATAATTTTTTAAATTTAATACACGTCTATTATAACGGTCAATAAACATTTTAAAATTATTTTGAGTAAAATAAAATTTATCATTACCTGGCCAATTTTCTTTTAAATGTAAATCAGCATGTCCTGGTGTTTCATGATTAAATAAAAACTTATAAAATATATTTTTAATATACCCTTTTCCATTATATACTAAAAATGTTGGATTACAAAAATGTTGAAAATCATTTTCAAAACACTTAATAACACCATTTAAATTTGAAATCATTAAATCAAATACACATGTATTATAATCTGGTCTTTTTAAATTATATATTTGAGTACGACGAACTGCAGATTCACATCTCCATCCTAATGAAATATACATTTTTTTTTCTTTTTTTTCTTTATTCATAAGTATAAATAATAAAATTATATAAAAATATATTTAATTAATTTAAAAAGAGATTATTATTTTTTATTTTTTATTTTAAGATTATTATTTTTTATTTTTTATTTTAAGATTATTATTTTTTATTTTTTATTTTAAGATTATTATTTTTTATTTTTTATTTTAAGATTATTATTTTTTACCAAACATTTTTTATAATAAATCTCATAATATTTTTTCATAATTTTAAGTACTTCTGCAGGTATTTTACTAATAATATTTAGTTTTAAGATAGGAGCTCCTTTTCTTAACATAAATAATTCATTATAAATGATAAATTGAGTTGCATTACTCTCACTTAAACTACTATCACGGTCTAATTTACATAACATTTTTTCTTGAGGAAAGCATGTTTTATAAGTAAAATTTTTCTTGTTATGCATATAAGCAATATTAGTAATACCTCCAATACAAAATGCCAATAATACATTATGTATTTTATCATTTAATACATTCGACTCTATAAAATTAAGTAATGATTTTCCTCCATTTTGTTTTAATACCTTTTTAGCATTATTTTTTTGATTCCCTAAATTATCTCTTGATATTAATACATTATTTAAATTTTTAAAATTTTTCGATTGTATAATAACGTTTAATATTTGAGTTATTTGTTTTGTATCATTTCTTACTCGATCCCAGCTTTTATTTCTCATACCTTTATCAATAAAAGGCTTAGAATTAACACCATTCTCATAGCACCATTTTTTTGCTTCTTTTATCATTCTTCTTTTATTTGTTGTTAAATTATTCACATCATGTGCATCATTATTACTTTCATTATTTTCTTTATTTGTAGCATTTTCATTTATTTTATTATTTTTCATAAAAATGTTCATGTGCTGTTTCAATGATTCATATACATTTAAAATAGTAATATAATCACCATATGAACTATAAAATTTCTTTTTAAGTTTATTGTATTCTTTTTCTTCATTTGTTTTTTCTCTTTCAGACATACTTCTTCTTGATGGGCGATATTTATTAAATAATGATTTTATTTGATTATCAATATCGAATGTTATAAGTACAATTTGAATAACTTCATACATACAATTAAGTTTTGCTGAAGCAATAATTGCTTTTGATATATGAACATCAAATTTACGAAATTTACTTATTGCTAATCCCATTTGAGTTATTGTCCCTTGATCATTATCACTACTTACTGCACCCAAAGCACTTAATTTTATAATACTTGAGATAATAAAATCATTTTTAGGAGGGTCCATCAATGTATTTAAATATTTTTTTAAATCACCAATATTTTTTATATAAGGAAGTTTAAATAGATCAAGTATATCACTTGTAATATCTGTTTTTTGTATTTCTGGAGTACTATATTCTTTAAATTTTTCAAATTCTTGTTCCGTATAAAGTCGGAAACATTCACCTGGTTTAGTACGTCCTGCTCTTCCTTTACGTTGGTTTGCACTTGCTTTAGAAATACGTTCTTCTAATAAACTGCGTGCGTTTTGTTTAGGATAATAAGAAGATTCAATTTCAAATCCATTATCAATAACATAAACCACACCGTCAATAGTCACAGATGATTCCGCAACATTTGTAGCAATAACAACTTTACGATTAAAAGGATTTTCAGGATCATTATCCGGATGTTGTAAGTATTTAAATTTATCAGTAGCATAATCTTGTTCATCACTTGGTGTTTTTGATTCTAATATCATTACAAAAGGATTAATATCTTTTAAATTTTTAGTTTGTGATTCAATTTGTTGTTTAATAATTGAACCTTCCATTCCTGATTTCATAAAAATAAGTATATCACCTTCTTCTGTTGTTTTTAATAAATGAATTGTTTTTTCAATGGCAGATGTTTTCCAATCATTTAATGGTTTTTTTTCATAATGTACTTTTACTTCATGAAGTTTTCCTTCCACTACAATTTCATTAAAAGTAATTTTTTGTTTTTGAGCATTAAAATAATCTTTGAATTTAGATACATCTACTGTTGCACTCATTAAAACCAAACGAAAATCTGGTCTTTTTTCGAGTATTTCTTTCATCATAAGCATTAAAAAATCTGTATCAATTGAACGTTCATGGACTTCATCTATTAATATACATTGATAGTCTTTAAGAAGAGGTTCAGAACCAGTCACTAATGATTTTAAACTTCCTGCTGTAGTAAAAACAAGTTTTGTATCATCATTTTTCTTTTTCTCTCCACTAAAAAAATAACCGACTTCTTTCCCTAACATTACATCTAAACATTTTGCTGAAAATGAAGCATTGCTTCGAGCTAATGCTCTTTTAGGAACAGTACATATAACTTTTTTTTGAAAGTTAAATGCCTGTAAAGCAACCTTTGGTGTTAATAGTGTTTTACCTACACCAGTACCTGCTTTAATCATAGTAATTTGATTATTTCTAATAGAATCCATCATTTCTGTTATATGTTTATACATTATTTGGTTTGTCCAGATATAAGAAAGATTTTTATAACTTCGATAATAAGGTTTTCCAGCTAATGAGCCTGATTCATACTTATCAAGTTCATTTTCATATAAATTCTGATAAGGACTACCTGTAAGAGGATTAATATTTTCACCTAATGGATCATAAAGACCAATTGGTTTTTTAAAATTATTCTTTTTATTATTATTTACTAAATTAATATTATTATATTTATAATTATTTAGCAAAACAATATGATTCTTCATTACAAAACTATTTTCTTTTTTTAGTTTATTTTTTTTAATACCTTTTTTTTTCTCTTTAACGACTTTTTTCTCTTTAACTACTTTTTTCATTTTACTTATTTTTTTCTCTTTCTTAGCATTACTGTCACCTAAAGAAAATAAAGACATCATTATTGTATAAGTATATATTTTTATAAAAAAATTCGGTAATTAAATTATTTACAAATAGATAATTGTTCAAAATATTCTTCTAAAGAATTATCTATTTCATGCGTTTTTCTAAATTCATTTTGTATAGTATCCAATATTTTCATAATATGTTTACATTTTTTTCTTTTTTTCCGTGTATATTTTAATCCACAACTACATAAATAAGTAAATGTTTTTGTACTATCTACTTTAATTTCTACTCCATATTTATTATCTTGCGAACCGTTTATTGGAAAATATAAATAATTATCTACATCTTCATCAAAATCAAAATAATGATGATGTAATTTCTTTTCGTAATTTTGATTTAACATATAAATCAAAAAATGTAAATGAAAACAATTTTTTTTATCACAGCTACATGTATAAAATAATTGTTCTTGTGTATAAGAAATAGTAAGTTGGAATTCTTCATAGTGTTGATTTTTTATAGATACACATAATTTATTTTTATGCGTATTATTTAACCATTGATATATATCTTTTTCAAAGTAATCTTCCATATTAAATTTATAATTGTGAATGAAAAAAAATCAATTTTTATATTATTCATTTATGTAACTTTTTCTATATTTTGAAAAATATGTTTGTGTTTTTTTTCACTATATCTTAATAAAAAACTTAATAACGCATACTCACTACTTCTACACATTTTATTTTGACAAGCACATCTTAAATGAAATTGTTCATTTTTATAGAATAACTCAATATTATGTATATAATCATTGATAATATCTTTCATTTTAAATTCTAAACTATCATTATTTTTAAAATGTATTAATCTATAATTTTTTTTACTATAATCTATTTCATGATTAATGCATTTTGAAATACATTTTAATATATAATCACAATGATCACAATATTCTATTCCACATGTACAATTAATATTAAATATTTTATTATATTGTATGTTAATTAAATTATCTGAACATATTGATAAATCTTTTACTATAAAAGATAAAAAATGATCATTCATAATTTTTACGAATATCTTATTTTATATCTTATATTTATTTCAATTTTTATATCTTACTAAATAATATTATTTTATCTTTATGTTAGAAAATCCCATATATTCTTGAAAATAAATTAATTATTTAATCATCTTAATTTAATAAAAGTTGCATTATTACCATATTTAACCAATAACAAAATTTATTACCTATTTCTTGTAAAATATCTATTTTTAAAAATATTATAAAAATTGAATTATTATAAAAAAAAATGAATACATATTATGGTTTTAAATACACGAAAAGTAAGTTTAGAATGTAGTGTATTATGTCAAATTTGTAAGTCTATAGATGGTATGTATAGTTGTTTATTATGTAATAAAATTACATGTATTCGATGTACTCAATCTAAATATTTTTGTTTATATTGTCATGGGAATGAAATGAATTCTTTCACAATAAAAAGAATTGTAAAAGAAATTAAAAAAAGAGATTTTTATGATAAATATCCTTTTATGAAATATTTATGTTTCATAAAATAATATTTATCATAAAACCATTGTAAAATTTATTTGAGATTTCTACAAACCCTGGGTTTTCCAACTGCTTTCGCATAAACAGGAAAATTATTATTATTATAACTTATTTTATCAAAGCAATTATGACAAACATTTTCATTTTTTTCATCTACATTATAAGGATAATCAGTACATTGATATTGCAATTCACATGAAGGGCATTTTAAATAAGGAGGTGTTATTCCATTCGTAGTGAAATTCTTAAAATTAATATTTTTATTCGAATTAATGTTGACAGCATTCGTACTATAAACTGGTTTATAAACACTTAAACGATTTTCTTCATAATAAGGTGGAAGGGTAGAATCACTTATTTGACCACTTTTTATTTGAGGTTCAAAATTTTCTTTTAATTTATTTTGTTTTTCATAATAATCTAAAAATAAAATGACTAAGAAAAGGACAATTATCCAAAAATATATCTGGTCCATATATTATATATTTACAAAAAAAAAATCATATTATTAAATATAATGGTATCTTTAATAATTTCTCTTATCATGTTACTGTTTGTAATTATAATCACAATAGTTGGTATTAATTCATTGTTTAAAACAATGATTGATAATGTATTAGGAAAAAAGAATGAAAATTTTGAAAATAATAATACTTCAAAAGATCCCGTTTTTTTAGATGCGTGTAAAAAAATGGATATCCCCCTCAAAACAGAACTTAATTTTCAAACTGGTACAAATATTCCTTTAAGTCCAAACTATTATGAAGATCATGTAGGTCAAATGTATATAGAAAAAAAAAATTATACACCCCAAAAAGAATTACATGATGGAAATTATTGCGCTTATCAAAATGAACTTCTTTATGATGGTATTTGGCAATCAAAAATAATGAATCCGGAAAAAGGAATGTTAAAACAAAATTGGGATCTTACAAGTGGAAATATAATGAATGATTATACTTGCTCCAATGATCTTATTCGTTTAAATAAACCAATACCTAAAGATTATAGAGATTACTCATCCACGCCTCCAATTGAACCCATTGAAACGGGTGTTTATTTCAATGATGCATTAGATGATCCTCTTGATTTACAAATTAATTGCTTTCCAACTGAATTTAATAAAGGAATAACTCCTAACACAAAAGATTTTATAAATCCAGATAATTGTAATAATACAAGTCCTCCTTCTGGTCCAAACAATGATTGTTTATATGGTACATCTTGTATGAAATAAGAAATACAAATTTTGTTAATCAAATATTTTATTTTGTTGTAAATTTAAAATAAGATCACATATATGTGAAATTATATCATTTCTTGTTCTATATCCAAAAACAAGAATATCTTTTGAATCAAAGCTATAAATATTATCATTATTTGATTCTGTAAGTGCTAATTCATAACAATTATTATATATATTTTCACGATAAATTGGTAAACGTATAGAAATTCGATATGTTCTTTTATTCTTAATAATAAAATTTGCTCCAGTGTAGCTACTTTCTGCAAGTTCAATGTTATCCAAAAACATAGATTCTTTATTTTTTTCATATATAATTTTTGCTATACTATCCTCTGTTTTATTGAATCTTGAAAAATGACCATCAAATACACAATGATGAATATATTCATCTGGAGAAATATTCATCTTTATTTATTCAATATTTTATTCAATATTTTATATTATTAACCAAAAAAAATCAATTTTTTATTTACATTATTCTAACTTATTTTGTAATATATTTACGCATATCTATCATAAACATTTGTGTATCAAAATCCCAGCTATCAAAGAAATTAGCTACTTCTCCATACTTTTCTGTATTTTCAGAAAATTTTAATAAATTATCATCTCCTCTTAATTCATTACTCATATTTTGACGATGGTTAATCGCAATCAATATAAAACTGTACGGTACATCTAATATCTCATGAAGACGTTGTTCTGTAAAATATTTATGTTCGCCTCGAATACATAAATCATCAAAACCTCTTGACTCCCAAAATTTTTTAGTATATGCCATTGAAGCTTCTGATAAAGAAATTGGACCATCACTACTCATAGAACTTGTATTTGTTAAAATATTATATGTACCAATTAAACTACTTCCTAAACAACCAATTCCTTCTGATTCATATTTAAGTAAAAGTTTCACTCGTGCTAAAAGACTTTCAGGAGGATAATAATCATCATCATCCATATGAAGTATATATTGACTTGTAGCATTTGCTGCTCCAATATTTCGTTTTGATGCAACCGTCATTGGTTCTTCTGTTGAACGAAATCGAATATATTTTACATTTCTCATAAATGAAACTAAGTCTTCTACACTATTTTCATCTTTTGGACTATCATCAACAATTATCCACTCAATTTTATTTTTTGGATAATTAAATCTTTCATAATTATTAAGAGCAATATTAAATAATTTACGTCGATTATAAGTAGGTGTAACAATAGATATTTTAGGTAAATCTTTCATTTGAATATTTGGTAGTTTCAATACATAATGTCCCTCATTATTAATTTCATGTTCGGGAATTCGAAGACCATTTAAGGTGTGTTGCATAAAATCATAATTTACATCACGACCTTCAATATCTGAAAATCCTTCATTCTGAATACAACACATAGGACTTGTCATATAACATTTAAATTTAGGATGTATCTTTTCTAAATAATAACGATCAATTTCACCATCATAATCACTCATTTTAGCAATTTCATCAATAAAATTTTTATTTTCTAAGTTAATAAAATAAGCATGGGTAGTCCATGTTTGAACACGTGGATAATCTTTATGATTATTGTCTAAAATACGATGAACAGTTCCTCCTAAATAAATCATATCCCAATCAGAAGGAGGATCTCTTAAATCTTTAATCGATTTGATAAATTTAACATCATCCTCAAAAATAAGAATTTTAGTATGACCTGCTTGAATTGCATTTTGAATAAGTGTTAAATGAGATTCTAAACAACCTCTTTTTGGATTTTCATGTTTATTGGGGCGGAAAAAAGTAAACTTTATATTTTTTTTTTCAAATAATTTTTCTATTTTCTTTTTCTTATCATCACGTTCTTTTAAATTAATAACATAAGTAGGACAATTATTTAATAATGAACTCATTATTATTTAATAATAATTTGTTTTTAAATTAATTTATGTATATAGATATTTAAAAATATATTTAAAAATATATATATATTATATATTATATATAAATGATTTATATTATTTCTTTTTACAATAATTACTATAATATAAAAAAATAATATAAATGTACGAATTAATCATCATATAAAATAACGAAAATATATATACATATCAATGAAATTATTAAGTCAAATGTAATGTATGCATGCATTTAAATATTCTCATGTATTGAACTCAGAATAAGAAAATGAAAAATATTTAACTTTCATAAATTTTATAAAGAAATAGAATAAATTTTATTAAATTCAATTATATTTTCTATGTCACTATTATATGAATTCATATATAGAAGGAATAAGTATTCAACTTTATGTACAATGTTTAATTGTTCAAAAAAATATATTGAATGGTATTAAAACTTCATTTGATCCTGTAAAATTAAATGCGATTCATTATTATTTTAATGATTTATATATTCAAATAAATGAAAAAAATATATTTGTGACAAAAAAAAAACCTGATTTAAGCACAATATCATTTAATCATTGTAATGATAATAAGCAACGAACAAAAATATGTAAATCAAAAGGTACTTTACATAAATATCAATTAATAATGTATTTTAAATATCCCAAAAATATAAAAAATATAAAAAATATAAAAAAAATAAGTGCACCTATTATTTTATTTGAAGATGAATGTTCAAATAAAAACAGTATTCAATTAGATAATATGTCATCTAAAATTGAAAAAATAGTAAAAAAAGATATTTATTTAAAAGATATATATGAAAATATTATTATTCAAAAATATTAATGTAAGCTTTGTATAAGTTCATCTAAATTTATATCCAATGCTTCATTATAATTAGGTAATTCAATTTCTACATTTACTTCATTATTTAATTCTTCAATTGAATTAAATATTTCAGTTTTATTTTCTAAATCTTCTATTGAAGTTGTATTTTTTTCTACCTTAACAAAAGGTTTACTACTATTTTTCTGAATCTCTATTTCATTTTCATATTCTAAACTCATTACTTTTAAAATACACGTTCTTCCTAAGCGCTGAGCACGCCCTAAGACTTGATCTAAAATAGAATCATCAATTTTATGAACAAATATAATATGAGTTGAATTTTCAAGATTCATTCCACATGAAAATAATGACGAGTTAGCTAATAAAATCTTGGCATTACCGTATTTATAATTCATAACTGCTTTTTCAATGTCCTGCATATTACCTTTTTCTAAATCTTCATACAAAATATTATTTTTTTCACATATAATTTGAATATTATTAAATACATTGCTAAAATCTGAAAATAATAAAATTTTTTCATTTTTATTTTTTAAATCAATGATATAATTTTCTAAAAAATGCATTTTTGAATAATTATATTGAATATAATCATCATTACATTTTTCACCATTTATTTCACCATTTATTTCACCATTTATTTCTTCATTGTGTTCTTTATCTAAAATTAAATAATCTTCTACCTTTTTATTATCACTATTACAATAAATACAATTTGTTTTTTTCATTTTTATTACCCAATTCTCTAAACAATTTTGACATATTTTTTGGGTACAACATTCACTTAAATATATTTTTTTCTCATGTTCTAATGAATCATAACAAATAGGACACATATTATTATTTCTAAGTTTCTCTACCAATTGGTCTTTCTTTAATTCATAATGATTTTTATATAAAATAATTTCTTTTTTATTTTTTTCTAAATTATCAATAAGTTGATCACACTTTAATACTATTTTTAAATTACTAAGAACAGCTGTAAATTCTAAAACAAATGAATCAAAATCATTCATATCATTAATAAGTTTTAAACAATGTTCATTTAATTTATGATCTTCTTTTAATTTATTAAGATCTTCAAATAATTTATTAATCTCAATAGGTCTATTTTTAATTAAATTATTTAATAATTGATACACATTAAGTAATGCATAAATATTTTCTTCATTTACACCATTTTCTTGATTATTTATTTTAAGTTGATAAAAATGATAAATTGAGTCCATTAAATTATTTAAATAAATACGAAATTCTTTTGTATTATTTCTTCGTTTTTCAACTAAAATATCATACATATCTCTATATTCAAAATCAAGTTTTGGATGTATATAAAAATCAAAATAATCCATGTAATTTTCCATAAAATCGATAATAATTTTTTTTAAATGAAACACCTTGGAAATACCACTCATTTTCTTGTTGAAATCTTCTATATATTCATTTCTTTTATCTTTTTTATCAATATAAAATTTTATATTTTTATTAACATCTTCTAATTGATTATTAAAACTTTCTATTAAATGATTATTTTCTTTAAAAATTAGACTTATTAGATTTACTTCATTAGATGCTATTTTTTGGTCATAATTTTTATCGTTCATTTTAAAATAACACGCATTTACGTTTTTTATTTCATCACTGTCTAATAATCCATCTAATACTTTATCTACATAAATATTTGAACATACATATTTTTCATAAATAGGGTCATCTAAATTAAGTTGTTTGTCCACAAAGTTTTCGTCACACAAAATAGTCATTTGTTCTAAATCAGTCTCTAATAATTTTTTACTAAAATAACCATTATTATTTTTTACATCAAATGAAGCAGATATAAACATAGTAAATTTAGTATTAAATGATTGATTAATTAAATTTCCTACATTATCAATTTCATCAATAAAAAGACGATCCACATTCAATTCTAAGTTATTCATTGTACTTGCTAATACGTTATAATATGCGCTATTTACTAAAATAATATCTTTTTCGTATAAATCTTCAGGATGATTATATAAATTTAAAAGATGTTCATATTCAACAAATTTAATATAACTTAACTCTTGTGTTAGTTTTTCAATGCTATAAATCCATTGAAAATATATATTATGTGGAACAATTATTACATTTACTTTTTTTTTAGTAGTATTATTTTTCTTTCTTAACTCATTAATCATTGTTAAAATGACATATGTCTTACCACTACCTGGTTTATCTTTCATAATACCCATTTCATATTTTTCTTCAATTTCAAGAGATTTATATAACATAGCTAATTGATGTTTTTTTAGTACGATATTTATGTCATTTGGTTGTTCATAAATAGAACTATTCTCATTCAATAAGTTCATATAAAAAAATAAGAAAATGGTTTTAAATTCATTTACATACATTTATAAATAAAAAATTATAAATGTAAATGGCTAATAACTTTGCCTAGAGTATAATAGAATGATGCTCCATATTGAATATATGGATGAAAAAAGAACAAATTATTTTTATTAAAAATACATTTGAAGCCATGTATTACCATCTTGCCAATGTATTTTTCGATCACTCCAGTGCGCATAATAGATTTTATTATGTTTTAAATTTTTTTTAAGTGAAAAATCCATGACACAATTAAACTTTTTACCAAATTTAGAGAAAACTGGTTTTTTTTCTAAAAACGCAGTCCAATTTCCTTTTTTTCCTTCATCACTCCCATAACCACCATGTATCATATATTTATTATTATTTATTTTATACATAATACGTAAACAATTTCCATGATTTGGATCATAAAAATAATACACACTCATATAATAATAATACACATAAAAATTATAAATTAGGGCATAACAAATAATTAATCCACAAATAATATAGGCCAATAATACATCAATCGTATAATGCCAACGTACCATAATGATTAAAATAGAAACAATAAATAAAAATAAGACACAAATAATTAATTATATAACTGAATTTATTTAAATTAATAGTATTTGAAGCGATTATATCATATAAATTTTGATGATTATATTTATTCGGTATTTTTAAATTAGTTAAATAATTAGTAGAATATATATGTATTATAAAAGGAATAATAAATACCCATTATTGCAATGATTCTAAAAAATTATTCATAATATATAGATACATTTATTTCTCAAAAATAATCAATAAAATTTTATTGTGTTCCTCCTTTATTAACTTTATATTTTTATAAAAAAATTTACTTTTATCAAATAATAAATTAACTGGTGACTTAAGTACAATATATTTATAGTGTTTATAAAGTTCATTAATAACTTCATGTAAAGGTTTTTTTTGATGATCTAATTCAATATCCAATTCAACAGATTCATGTTTTTTATAATTAGGACCACCCCATGGAGGATCCAAAAATAAGATATCATATTTTTTGATACAATCATTATTAAATACGATATCAAAAAAATTAGCATGACCAAATTCAATATTATTTAAATCAATTACATTACAATTATTTTTAAGTAAATGATAGTGTACTTCATTTTTTTCAATTGCTAATATTTCTTTGAAATATTTTGAAAAACTGATAGTATCTCCACCTAATCCTGCATTACAATCAATTAAATGAAGAGCTTTTGTATTAATATTTGATTCTTTAAAATAAAGTATAAGTTGTTTTTTTATCCAAATTGTATGTTGAGGTTTAGTAATACTATATTTTCCTATATCCGTCATCATAAATTTTTTATTATTTTTTTTTACAAAATCACAATCATATTCGTGAAAATAAAATTTAGGATTAAAACAATCGATTATAATAGGTATATTTAATATTTCTTGAGGATTTATAATACCACTCATTACTATTGAATAGTAGTTTTCTTTTATATTATTTTAACGAATCGTTAAAAATTTATTTTTTTAGATTGAAAGATAAGTCTGTCTGTTTTTTCTTCAATTAATGCATTTATTCTCTTTAATTGATTTATATAGATAATTTTATTACCATTTTTTATATTCTTTTTTACATTTTTTTTAAATTTACTTATTTCATATTAAGTTTTATTCATATAATGATACAATATAATTTTACACCTTTTCTCATTTAAAATGCGAAAATATTATAATAAAAAAATGATATAATATATAAAATGAATAAAAATGCATTATTATCATTCATTATACTTTGTTATTTATTACCAATTATGTTTGTTTATTATAATTATAACTCTAATAATAGCGTATCTAACATAATATGTGATAATAAATGTAAATATTATATTTTAGTTTTTATGTTTTTAATGGAATAGGAACATTATTGTATGAATTAGAAAGAAATGATAGATATTCTCAAATAATAATTTGTGTATTATTAATTGGAATATTTGGACTCATTTATGTTAATGAAACGTATATAATTCATTATTATTTTGCGTTTTTCGTTTTTATCGCTATATTATTTTTTATGATTAGACATTGTTATTTGAGAAATTGTAATGCAATACTTATGTCATCATTATGTTTGGAAATTTTCACTCTATTTTATATTTTACTAAATATAAATGACAATATTTTTTACGGCGAAATTATTTATATTTTAAATTTTGCTTTTTATTATTTATATTTACATTTTATTCAATAAATTTATATATCTCGTTGTTTTACAACTTTGAATACAACTTAATATTTTAGAACTCATATAAATTTAAATAAATAAAATTATTTTTTTAAAATATTTAAAAATTGATATAAAATTGTATTATTAAATAATAAAGTAAGTATGGGAGTCCCAACATTATTCAAAAAAATTATACACAATAAATATTATAAAAATATTCATAAAGCAGTTAAAAATGGAAAAGTAGATTGTGATTATTTTTTTATGGATTTTAATGGAACAGTATATACATCATATCAAAATATAAGTAAAGATATTCAAGGATTTAATTATAGTAAAGACAAAATTGAAGAGTTAATTATGGAAGAAGTTATTCGAATTACAAGAGATATAGTAACAAATGTAATTCAACCTAAAAAAATGTTATATATTGCTTTAGATGGACCTGCACCACGCGCAAAAATGGTACAACAACGTTCAAGAAGATTTAAGGCAATTATGGAAAAAAAATTTAATAGTGGATTAAAGGAAAAATATAAAATAAATGAAGATAAAGAAGAATGGGATAGAAGTGCAAATATATCCCCTGGAACACAATTTATGGAGAAATTAAGTAATAGACTTGTATTGGCAATGAAACAAAAGACATTTCAATCTCACAATAAGAACATGAAAGTAATTTTTAGTAATTCAAATGTNCCAGGTGAAGGAGAACATAANTTTTTAGGTATTTTGCGTTCTATGAAAANAATGCCATCCAAGAAAGATGATAAAATCTATCTTTATGGACGGGATGCGGATTTAATTGTATTAGCAGTNGCAACTCATAAATCAAATATCCGCATTGTACGTGAAATAAAAGAAGAATATGACCATATTTTAAATGAAATGTATGAAGGATATACTTATTTAGAATTGAATATTGATAGTTTAAAAGATGGTTTTTATAATGATATTGTACAAAAGGATTTTATGAAAAAAAAAGCTGGTTTAGTAATTAAAAAGAAAGACAAAGTAAAACTTATTAATGACTATATATTTTTGACATTTTTGGCAGGAAATGATTTTGTATTATCAGTTCCTTTTTTGAAAATACGAAAAGATGCTTTATTTAAGGTAATTAATATTTATCAAGATATAAAAGATGATTTTGATGATTATTTAGTTATATATGACCATAATAAAAATGAAAAACCGAAATTAAATATTACATTTTTAACCAAATTATATGAAAATGGATTTGAAAAAGAAGATGAATGGATGAAAAAAGATGTTCAAAAAGAAGTTGATAAATATTTGAGAGGATATATGGACGAACGTCAAAAAGAATCTGAAAGTAAAATGAGTGAATATGAAAAAGAAAAAACACGTTATACTCATACTCATATGGCAAGTCCATTTCATCCACTATTTAACATTTATCAAGAAGAAATTAGAAAATTAGATTATGGAAAATCATATGATGTTTGGAGAAAAAGTTATTATGAACATTTCATTGGTATAAAAGATGAATCCAATGAAAATAAAAAATTATTAACTTCTTGTATTGAGAATTATATACAGTCATTATATTTTACACTTCAATATTATTATATAGGATGTCCTTCATGGAGCTGGCATTATCATTTTAGAATTGCTCCATTATTGGGTGATGTATATCATTATTTGAATGAAAATGATTTAAAAACAGTTGAAAAAAATAATGATTTTGAATTAGGATCACCAATGAGTCCATTTCAACAATTAATGTTTATATTACCGCCCCAAAATGATCATATATTACCAAATGCATTAAGACCTATTTTTCATGAAGATAGTCTTGGAGCAACACAATATTATCCGAACGAAATACGAATCGATGCAGCGTTTGGAGGGAAGTCAATGTATAGTGAGGCTATATTACCTGAAATAAATGATGATTTTTTATTAGAATTAATTAAAAAACATGAAAAGAATCTGACGAATGAAGAGAAAATAAGAAATCAAATTGTAACAAAATCATTTGGAAATTAGAAATGTTAAGTAATTTTATTTTTTTAAAAAAATATATAAAATTATATAAAATTTATATAATTATTAAATATAATGTCTAATTTGATTTCACAAATTGGAAGTAAACATAATGTTTTATATGAAAAAAAAGGTTCAAGTATAGATACAAATAAGCGTAATTTTAGAGTTATTGAGCTACAAAATAAAAAGGTATCTATTGGCGAAGTGACTATTTCATACAAAGCATCTCCATCAGATGCTGCAAAAAAATTATTAAAATCAATAGCATATAATAAAGGTCTAAAAGGAAATAAAAAAGGTTCAATGGACCAAGTAAAATATTCAATACAGGAATTTACACGTGGTTCAAAAAATAAAGTATTTGGACCTTATATAGGTCATTATTATAAATATAATGAAGAAGAATTAAAAAGAGCAATGGCAGTTGATGGAAAAATAAGATATACAATGAAAGCAATTGTAAAATTAGCTTAGATTTTTTTTTATTTTTTATAATTATAATTATTCTATATTATT
>JGI10211J14876_10000207_pt1 | contig 24218 bp, 37 predicted proteins | sample Etolagsediment_FD_14876 | JGI IMG/M metagenome (IMG submission 14876)
GTTCTTTTACCGGACGGACGAGTCTTTTGCGTGCCGTTCAATTCAACGTCTGCACGCATATATGATCCAGTTACCGATACGGTTAGCACGCCTACAGGATCATATCCTGGAAGTACTGCTTTTATGGGTGGCGTTCTTTTACCAGACGGTAGAGTATTTTGTGTTCCCCGTAACTCAACGACTGCTCGCATTTATGATCCAGTTACCGATACGGTTAGCACGCCTACAGGATCATATCCTGGAAGTAATGCTTTTATCGGTGGCGTTCTTTTACCAGACGGTAGAGTTTTTTGCGTGCCGTTCAGTTCAGCGTCTGCACGCATATATGATCCAGTAACCGATACGCTTAGCACGCCTACAGGATCATATCCTGGAAGTAGTTCTTTTGTTGGAGGCGTCCTTCTGCCAGACGGACGAGTATTTTGCGTGCCGTACAATTCAACGTCTGCACGCATTTATGGCGGCGGGGGCGGCTTTAACATAAATGTAAGTTTATCCGCTTATTATAACAAACTTTAATAAACTTTAAACATGAACCAGAACTCTCTAAATGATTTTCACTTAGAAAAACTCTACGAGAGATTGCACCGTATCGAAGAAAAAATTGATAAGCTTCAAGAGTTTAAAGTAACAAGTTTAGCAACCGTAAGATTGGCAAGTTTAGTCGTCTCAAGTCTTTGCGGATTTGTGACGATGATAATTACTTCGCTAGTAAATTACTTAGTAAACAAATCTTAAAAGGAGATTTATGTCACCTAACTTAGAAAAACTTATTAAAGATTTAATTGATGTCGGTCTTGCTGCAAGAGACTTAGCTAACGGAAAATTCTTGTCTGCAATTCGTAGAGGCGTTTCTTTAGCTGGAGAACTAGACGGCAAAAGAAACTGGAAAGCTTGCGGCGAAGAATTCTTAGCGTTGTCACATAAAGACAAAGAGCCCATCATGGAATTTGTAAAAGAAAAACTAGCAGCTCTTGAAGACAAAAAGCTCGAAGACAAAGTTGCTAAGGGATTTGAGCTAGCTATTGAACTTTCTGATCAAGTTGAAGACAGCGTTGGGATTGGTAAAAAAGTTGCTGACTTTATTAAGGGGGTCTAATGCCTACATGGTTAATTCCCATTCTTAAATTACTAGGTCCTATTGCCCTGCGATTTGCTCTAAAGTTTTTAGAAAGCAAATACCCTGGCATCAAAGATTTAATTGATCAAATCATCAATTACGTTGGCGATGAAAAACCAGAGCACAATGTTGAGAGCATTAGAGAAGCACTAGGGCCTTGTATCGGATGCGCGACAGAAACAAAAAAAAGCTAACGTTAGTAGAAAAGCAGCAGCAATTTAGTTTGTTTGTTGCACGTTTCATAGAAGACTTAAGAAAAAGAAATTACTACGTTACGCTTGGTGAAGCATACCGCCCTGAAGCAATGGCACAAATTTATGCAACGACGGGCAAAGGCATCTTAGCAAGCAACCATAGAATACGTTTAGCAATTGATTTAAACATATTTTATGAGGGCGGTTATCTCACCACAAAAGAAGATTTAGAAATTCCAGGAAGATTGTGGAAGAGTTATTCAACTGATTTGATACAATGTTGTTGGGGAGGAGATTTTGAGCGCGTAGACGCCTTTCATTTTTCTTTCGAACACAATGGAATCAAATGACAAAAACGATTCTTTAAAACCAAAATACAAAGCTTATCTTTTTCTTGCGCCAAAAGTATTTCAAGTAAAATGGATCTATGGAGAAATTCCTGAGTATCAAACAATCGGCAACAAAGAACTAAAACTTAAAATGGTTCTTTGGAATTGCAATAACAGAGCCACTTTAGACAAATACAAATTTATTGAAGTCCAAGCACTTATCTATAAGTAATGGCTGGGCGAAAAGGGGTCGAACCTTTATAAACCAAGTTAACAGCTTGGGGCTTTACCAGTTAAGCTATCGCCCAGTGACAATTATTGTCTCTGGATTTTAGTTATCTAGTTTTGTATAATAGTTCAAGCCCGAAGCGAGGTGGGCAAATATGAAGATAACCAACAAACTCAATCTCCCCGAACCTTTTGTAAAAGCCGTATCAGAAAAAACCTACGACAACGAAGGCAGTTGGCGAACCGTCACACAACTTATTGGCCCGCCTAAAATTGCAGCATTAAAACAAAAACACGAAGAAGAAATTGAGGTGGATGCAAGTGAACTTGTTTATACGTTCCAAGGCGAAACAGCTCATGCCACGATTGAGCGTGCTGCTAAGACGATGTGCAAAGAAGGTTGGCAAAGCGAAAAGAGATTATTTAAGACGGTACAGGGAAAGAAGGTATCGGGTGCTTACGATTTATACAATCCAAAAACGGGAGAATTGATTGATGTCAAAAACTCAACGGCGTGGAAAGCTAAGCGTGGAGAGGCTCCCGCCGAGTGGGTGCAACAGTGTAACCTATTGGCGCATCTTATACGGCAAGAAGGACACGACGTTAAACGGATCACAATTATTCTCATTATTAGAGATCATTCAAAACCTGAATCTCGAAGAGACCCTGAATATCCGCAAACTCCCGTTGTGCAACTTGAAATCCCGATTTGGTCAGACGAAGAAGCCAAAACGTTCTTACAAGATAGGGTACGACTACATTTACTTGCTGAAACTGAGGAAGTGGAGTGTACGCCCGAAGACCGCTGGGCAAAGCCGTCAATCTGGGCCATCAAGAAAAAAAGTGCTGCTAGAGCAATCGCCGGCGGACTCTTTGCCGTCGAAGAAAAAGCAAAAGAAAAACTAGCCGAACTGGGCCCCCAATACGAAATCGAATACCGCCCCGGAGAAAACGTAAGATGCGCTCTTTACTGCCCGGTTGCTAAGTTTTGCGCGCAGTATCAAAAGATATTGACACAGCAAGGCAAATAGTGTTTTTAGGCGTTTCTTCCGGTTCCGTAGTCGACAGGGCCGGAAGTTAAACAGGCGTACCAGCGCCTTAAGAAATCTTGGGTTACGCATCGGACCCGAATGCGGTTCTTTTTCGGGTCATTTATTTAAACCACGGGACATAAAAATGAATAATCAAGAGAAAACATATTCGGTTGATTTTAGCGGAGAAGGAATTTGGAGTTATATCGAAGCCGGAACCAAGGCGGCAAAAATTCTTCACGATCTTGAAGCCGCGATTAACAGCAAAGACAAAAAAGGCGGCTTTTGTGTGGATGATTTACAGGTTCCACTAAGCGCAATTATAGCTCTTTCCGAAAGGATGATTGAGGATATTGGAATAGAAAACTTACCGAACAGAAGTTTAAATACGGTTAATTAAAAACGGAGACAATATGCAATTAACTAATCTCGAGCGTGCTTTATTACGCGCTGCTAACGCGTTTATTCAGGCCTACAGTGAATCGAAAGAGACCGGTCAAGGGGTAGGTAGCCATGCGCCACAACAAACGCGCCAAAGCGCCCCTACAACGACTTCTAACGGTATCCCCGTTTGCTCTTTGCATGGTAAGGCTATGAGACCAAGTAAATTTAAGGACAATCAGTATTATTGCGGTGCCAAGCTTGATGACGGAACTTACTGCCGGGAAAAGGGTTAAGTATGCAGAGTGACAATTTGTTTTTTGATCTGCAAGAAGAGCATTGGTATGTGTTTCTTAATAACGGGCGCTATGAAATTACTCACTGGCAAGACATAGATTTAAATTTGTTGCACGAGCTAGAACAAAATAACACGCCATTTTATTTAGACAAAATTCATGCCGTTGACGCGGTCGAAGCGCATTTAAGTTATTTAGAGCGTCAAATCATTAAATCTAGAAAACAATTAGAACAGGACAAGCTTGAATGCATTGGTTTAAGCACTACAGCAACGCAAGCGAAGGATTGAGCCTAAAAACCCTTTGGTCGAACAAAGATTATGAGGCAATAGCAGTCTTTTGGAGGCTGTGCGAATTGCTGTCAAAGCACGATTCTAAAGACGGCATACTGATTACGAACTGGGCGTTTATTGGGCGAGAAACGGGGATGAAACCAAGCAAATGTCGCCGGGTTCTCGCCCGTATCTCCGCCGTTTCTCTGTTGCGATACGAGCATGAAACGGACGAGATACAAGAATTTCTCGTTCCTAAGTGGTCGGAATTCCAGGAAACTAGGGGTAAAAAAAAGAATAAAAAAAATGAAATAGTGCCGGGAGATATAAGAAGTAAGAAGAAAGAAGTAAGATATAAGAAACAGAATATAGAAACAGAAGTTTGCGTTGAACCAAAACAAGTTTTGGTTGCAACGCCTACTGTCAATAAAAATGATTTAACTTTTTTTATTAATCAAAAGCTTTTAGAACTCTATCCGCAGGAGTACCTAGACCGTGAAAAAGTAAAAATGGAGTTGTGGATTGCTAATAACCAGCATAAGAAGCCTAAATCCGATCGGGGTATGGTTCGGTTTGTAACAAGTTGGTTATCTCGGGGATGGGACCAATATCGTAAGGGCCTACAAACTAACGCGCCCAAAGAAAAATCGTGGATTGAATTGTTGAAAGAAGACGAAAGGAAATTACCCGATGGAAATTAGTTTTTTCGATGTTGAAATGAACCGTCTTAAAAATCAATGGCCTAACGCATATTCCCCGGAAAGGATTAAAATCTTTTTTAATGCTTTAAGGGACGTGTCAAACTACGATTTTAGGGAGGCGGTTACTCATTGCCTTGCGACGTGTAGATCAGCTCCCTTGCTCGGAGAATTAACCGAAGCCATCCATGTTGCACGCACAAATTATATTCAGCAAAAAAGAGCAGAAGAAGCTTCGATGTCTGGAATATTTTCTGGCATCCCAGAGACCGGCTGGGCTGATAAAGAATTCAAAGATAAGTGTATGCAACTTCTTAACGACAAACTGGATAAAAAAATAACGATTGAAGAATTTTATCAGGGTTGCGACTTGTTAGATCAGGCCGCCCTGTTGTACAAGAAAACTAAACAAAACCCATTCAAAAAACCGCCGGAGAAAAGAAAAGACCCGTACAAAGACGACGATGCAACAGTTTAAATCAAACTTTATTGTTCGCCGCGTTTTAAAAGAAGCTAAAATTCCTTGGTACCGAGTAAATTACAAATTGTTAGATCAAAAAGAATGGGCTTTGTTTGTTAGAAGCTTTGGTAATTATTGCGAAAGATTTGGTTTTTCTAAAAAACCAATACAAGAAGCCGAACAATTCATAAACGATTATTTAAAAAATTAAGTTTACAAAATTAGAATCATCGCTCAACATTTTTTGTTCAAGCGATGAGAAGCAATCTTAAATACCGCAGCAAGAGGGTTAAGCACGAAGGATTTTCCTTCGCCTCCCAGTTAGAAGCCGCAGTCTATCAGCATCTAAAAATTAGAGAAAAGTGCGGAGAAATAAAAGACATTCAAAATCAAGATCATGTTTATTTAACTAACGCCCGCATTTGTTACATTCCCGATTTTAAATTTTTTGATTGTACAAGCAACGAGTTTGCCTGGGCCGAAGCTAAAGGCTTTGAAACAGACGTCTGGAAAATAAAAAAAAGACTTTGGCAACATTACGGTCCAGGCAGACTTGAAATTTACAAAGGCAGTGCAAAGAAAATAAAACTTTTTGAAACGGTAATACCGAAATGAGTTTGGCCGATGAAATGAAATATTGGCAAAGCCTAATCACTTTTAGTGACGAAGCCTGTTGCAGAAATTCTCATCAGTATTACAATTCAGCGTTAAAAATAGTTCCAAAGCCCGATGAAAATGTCTGCGAAAGAGAAAAGGCTTGGAGAAATTACGTCAGAAAACGGGACAATAATCCAAGGTTTCCGTTTGACAGAAAGTGGGTCGAATGAGCAAAAAACAAGACAGATCAAAAATCGCTGACAGAGTTAAAAGAGTATGTCTAAGATGTGCTAAATGCTTTTTGTCGCTGCACAAACACAATCGTCTTTGTGACGTGTGCGCAACAAAAGAAGATTATTAAGGGAGAAAAAAATGAGTGAAGAAAAATCAAAAATTATTCCATTACAAATTGTTGTGGAAGCAGGGCAGTTAGATAGCGAAACCGGAAAGCTTATTGAGCTAGTCGCGGGCCTTGAAAAACCGCTGGTTGAACAATTGGTCCGAGAAGTTTCTGCTCTTCAAAAAAAGATTGAACATTTAGAAAAACATTTAGAAGAGTTAAGAAGCGCAAAGGGCGTTGAAGGAAAAGAAGAAGATAAGGGCGAGCAACTGTGAGTTTATTTAAAAAAGAAAAAAAAGAAATGACCCTGCAAGATGTTGAGCAGGAGTTTAACAAAGCGCAGTTTGAGTTAGGAAGCCTTACTTATCTTGCAGACCTAAAAACGCATGAACTCAATTTGTACAACGACCAAATAAACAAGGTCTTTGAAAAAATGAGAAAGCTTGCGCACAAGGGAAATTTGCTTCGGGGTAAGATTCAAACCGAAATCGAAGAAACAATAAAGGCAGGAGAAAAAGTTGAAAGCCCGCTTAACTAAACAATTGAAATGGCTTAATTCTTTTGTACCCGAAAGGTTACCTCAAGGTATGACAGAGTTTAACCGATGGGTTGATGACATAAGCGAGCTAACAGAGTTACCCGTAAACGATAAATTAAAAAAAGTTGTGGGAACTTTGATTTTGCAAATGCCGCCGCAAATGGCTTACGTCAAAAAAAGACACATTGCCAATCTTGTGAAAAAGGCTGCTGCAAATCAAGTAAGCGTTGAAGTTATAAACACCATCGATGAAAAACAAAAACAACAAGACACTTGCAGCGCTGATACAAACATGGGACCGCAAGCTTAAAGAGTCTGGATTTGAAGACATCGAATGCCGTAAGACGGGCCTTCTAAAAGAATGGTCTGGAAAAATATTTTACGGCTCAACGCTGATAAGTGACGACAATTTCGTCGATAAAATTAATAAAATAAATAAAAAGTTTGGATACGGAAGCCTTACCTACAAAGAAAGCGAAGTAGAATATTATAGGCTTGCAAGCCAATGTTTACATGACAAAGAATTCAAATCCGAAATTCATAAAAGTATTTGGGAACTCCATTCTGACGGTTTTAGTTACTCAGAAATCTCAACAAAATTAAATATTACCAGAAGGCAGGTACGATACGCAATCGAGTGCATGGCCAAAGCTTTTTGTCTCAAGTAACCAATATTGAAGCAAAGAGGAGCTATGCAGCAATTAATTACATACCGAGACCATTCTGCCGACGATGAAGCTTTCCTTTTTGCCACATACTTAAAAAATAATTGGTACAGACAAGAATCTAGCACCATGCTTCCAAAAAAAGTTTGGATGTGGGCCCAGCACAAGCGGCTTGAAAAGATNATGAANAANCAAAGTATTACTATTGCGTGCTTAAAAGATGACCCCGATGTGATTTTGGGATACGGATTTTGGGACGAGGACAAGCCCTTCACCTACATCAAACTTGCATGGCGAAGCGAAAAACTTAATTTAGAAAAAGAACTAATCGAAAGGATAAAACAACCATGAAAAAACTAAGCCACATTTATTTGCACAAGGCGTTTATGATGCCCGTTCTTAAACAAGAAATTAAGCGAACGCTTGATGATAAAACGTATCCAGGAATTGAAATGCACCTAGATGAATATGGCAACGTGCACATNAAGTGGAANGACTGCGAATTTGGATTTGATAAAGGCAATATCATGTGTTGGATTGCCGCCAAAGAAGAAAAAAAGACAAGGACTACAAAGAGTGCTTAAGATTGTTTTAGATTTTGTAAGAGCGTCTATTTTTTATTTGAGCGTTTGGTTTACGCGCTTTAAAGAACAAGCTTGGAAACCGTTTACAAAGCAACAGCAGAAAGTAAAAGCAACTAAGATTGCTTACAGGGCTGGCGAAAGCTATCGCCTGGGCGAATGCGTCGTTACTCTTGCAACATTTGGAGTTGAAGGAAAAGAAGAGGTCAGAAAAAAAATAGAGGCATTTAATGCATTAAAAGCGTTAAGGCATCAAGAACTCACAGAAAAAGCCGAAAAGATAATGCTCATGACGCCTGAGGAGCTCAAGGTTTACCAAGTCGATGAGTGGCTCAAGTCTAGAAAGGCGTTTAACGAAAAAAAATATTACGAGAATTTAAAATGAAATTTCTGATACTATTTATTGCAAGCCTTTCTTTTTCGCTAACTAACGACCAAGCATTTAAAGAAATCCATGGTGATTTTACATATACAAAACAAGAGCGCGTCGATGCTCAAAACAAAATGGAACAGGTTAGCAGACGCCTTGATAACTTTATTGATTTATCTGACGGGGCTAATCGGGCTCTGGGATCTATTATTAGACTAGCCGTAAAAAACCTAAGACGCCGAAATTATTTAAAAACCGCAAGAAAATTAGAAATTGAATGGAGCATGATTGATGGCCGCATTGTAGAAATCGCAAAAGGCCAAAGAGATATTGGGGACTTTGAACCCATTTCCGAATGGCTTGCCCTTGCCTACGAAATAATTGAATTAAAACTTGGGTTTACAACTTGCCAAATACTAAGGCTCACTGACATTAAAACCATTAACTTTGCCCTTCGCGTCGTTTTTAATCCCTGCCGATATGGTTTAGTTGAATTTAACAATCACTTTGTCGGCGACAAGTACAAGGGTCTTGCGCCCGTAGTGAGTTATTGGAGTGTTGTAACCGGATGCTCAATTGGAACTTTTGGCGCTGGCTATTTCTTTGTTTGCTCGCCCTTTGGTTGGCTTATCGAGCTGGGAGTCCTTGAAGTAGTCGCCCCCAGGCTTTCACCCAAATTGTATAATTTAGCGTGTCAAACATAACGCGCGTTATTCTAACTTAGAGGTTAAAAAGAATGCCGTTTGAAAAAGGAAGACAAAAGACTGGCGGAAGAAAAAAGGGCACAAAGAACAAAAATAACCTCATGGAAAAATTTGAGGAATGCAATTTTGACGTGGTTGCAGCGATTATTGAAAGCATTGCAGCTCAACCTGATTACATGAGAGCTGATACGCTGATAAAACTTTTAGAGTTTATGTATCCCAAAAAGAAGGCTATGGACGTCAATATGCTATCGCCTCAAGACGTTGTGCCGTTAGTGAAGGGTTGGCTCCAAGATGGAACAACGCTTGAGCAATGAAGAAATCGCTTTATTTAAGGCGTTTCTTGCAAAAACAGAAAAGAAATCTTTTAACCTCGCAGACTTTTGTTTTGGTAAGCAACTCGACTTCGTGCAAGATTCATCACCATTTGCCACGGCCGTTTGTAGCGTTCGGGCTGGGAAAACCGTGGGATGCGCAGCTGACCTTATTCACACGTCTTTGCAGCGAAAGGGCATCGTGTGCCTGTACATCACGCTCAATAGATTGTCGGCAAAACGAATTATCTGGCCGGACTTACTTAGAATTTGTAGAGAATACAACTTAGGAGCAAAAATCAATGAGTCTGAGTTATCACTTACGTTTCCAAACCGCTCAGTTATTTATATTTCTGGCGCTAAAGATAAGTCTGAAATTGAGAAGTTTCGGGGTTTGGCTCTTGCACTTTGCTATATCGATGAATGCCAAGCTTTTAGGGATTACATCCGAGAACTTGTCGACGAAGTTATCGCCAAGCGACTCTTTGACTATGCTGGCCGTTTACGACTTATCGGGACTCCAGGCCCCGTCCCTGTTGGATATTTTTATGAATGCTCTGTATCGAAACAATGGGCGCATCACTACTGGACGATGTTCGACAACCCCTGGCTCCCCATCAAGTCAGGACTCAGCCACGAACAAATCTTGCAGCGAGAACTTGACAGAAAAGGCGTTACACGAGAAGACCCCAGCATACAGCGAGAATGTTTCGGAAGATGGGCTTTCGATCCTAATTCACTCGTCTTCAGATACAACGATTCATTAAACGATTATGATGAACTTCCAAGCCTGGGAAATAATTGGAATTACGTTATTGGTTGCGATTTGGGCTTTGACGATTCTGACGCTATGGCTGTGCTTGCGTGGTCGGACCGAGATCCTAGATTGTTTCTTGTCGAAGAAGTCGTCAAAAACAAACAAGGAATCTCAGAATTTGCCGCCCAACTCGATACACTTATTAAGAGATATAATCCAACAAAAGTAGTTATAGACACTGGCGGCCTTGGTAAAAAGATTGCCGAAGAAATCACGAGGCGCTTTGCACTTCCTGTTAGTCCTGCGGAAAAACAAAGAAAATTTGAGTACATCGAATTATTAAACGATGCGCTTCGCACTCAGCGTTTCATGGCAAAAAAGAAATCTAGATTTGCCGAAGACGCTAAGCTTCTCGAGTGGGACCGAGATGAACCAAATCCTGATAAATTAAAGATAAAAGATACTTTCCATTCTGACATTTGCGATGCGGTATTGTACGCGTTTCGTGAAGCCTATCATTGGTCTTACAAAGAAGAAGTTAAACTTCCTAAGCCTTATACCGATAGATGGTACTCACAGCAGGAAAAAAAGATGTGGGACCAAGCGTTCGAAAGACAGCGTCAAATGGAGTCTTATCAAGATCCGTGGTCTGAGTAGTACAATTTAAAATTCAAACCGAAAGGGCGGTAATGAGTAACCTAAAAAGGGTTTTACACGTTTCCGATTGCCATCATCCATTCGTTAATAAATCAGCCTGGAAGTTACTTCTCGATGTTGGTAAAGCATTAAAGCCCCATGAAATTGTTATCCATGGCGACTTTTTTGATTTCTATTCTGTCTCACGACATCTTCTTGACCCGCAAATGGATTTTAGAACTTGGAAAGATGAAATGGCCGCAGCAAGAGAAGGCCTTGATGAGCTGATAAGAGAAGTTCCGCACAAAAGTCTTGTTTATTTAGAGGGCAACCACGAAAAGAGACTGATAAAATACATCCATGAAAAAGCGCCAAAACTTGCAGGACTCTTTAAAGCAGAAGAGTGCATGGGATTACCTAGAGATATTAAATACATCCCCTATGGCCAAATGGGTAAATACGTCATTGGCAATCTTGTATGCGTGCATGGTTCTCGTGCTGGCGAAAACCCAGCTGCCTCAATGGTCAAAAAGTTTAGATCGTCTGTTATCTTCGGACACACACACAAAATCCAGGAATACCACATCCAAAACGCCCACGGAGAAGACTTTGTTGCCCTAAACATTGGGTGGCTTGGAAATCAGCGTCAGGCTGCCGATTACATCCAGGACATATCCGACTGGACTCTTGGCTTTGGAATCACCTGGCATAAGCCGAGCGGCGCGTTCTTTCATCAATTGGTGCAGATTTATGTCGAGAAAGGGACCCATCAATGCCTATTCAAAGACGTAGTCTTCAAAAGATAAAACCAAAGGACCTGGTTGAGGTTACTTTTTTAGACCATGTTTCAACCGTTGGGGGCGTATCTGAACCCATTATGTGCAGGGTAATAGGCGAAGTTATTGCTATGGACAAACAAGCTATTTGTACTGCAAGTTGGCTTTCAATGGATAACGAAGCACATAATTGTGACAGCCACACAATTCTTATTGCGACAATAAAATCAATAAAAAAATTAAAGAGATAGTCCCCCCAAGGCCTTCGGGTATCTGGGTTTAGTTAGCCTTGAAGGGACCACTGTGCGTTTTCGTTGGTTTTTCGTTTCTTTGGGGAAGAAACAACGCTGCTTTTTACTATTTTTAAACAAAACCGCAAGCTTTTTTATCAATTTGTCCTAAACAACCAACTTTGTAACAAAACTGTCACTAAACGACAGGATCAAACAAAACCTTGGAGCCACAATGTCCCTGCCATTTGCACTTAAAGAAGACGATAAAAAAGGAGCCGCCGTGATTGTAGAGCATCGAAGTGAGCGCGAAGAGCGCCCAAGAAATTTAGGATTAGAAGCCGCAGCAGAAGAACTTTTAAAAGCAATGGAACGAAAAGACGTGCAAGGCATGGCCAATGCTCTAACCAGTGCTTTTTATCTTCTAGACGCAATGCCACACGCTGAGGGAGAGCACGAGTAATGCCGCTCATCGAAGGTAAATCAAAAAAAACGCTCCAAAAGAATATTAAAACAGAAATCGAGTCGGGCCGTGACCCAAAACAGGCTGTTGCTATTGCCTATGCTGTAAAGCGAAGAAACATGGCAAAGGGCGGCGGATTGTACGCAAACATACACGCTAAGCGTGAAAGAATTGCTGAAGGAAGCGGCGAGAAGATGAGAAAGCCTGGAAGCGAAGGTGCTCCTACGGCAGACGCATTTAAACAAGCAGAAAAAACAGCCAACATGGCTGAAGGGGGAATGATGAAAGAAGCAATGTGCGCCCATGGTGGCAGAGTAAGCTGCAACAAGGGCTGTTACGCTGAAGGTGGAATGGTGCAAAACGAAAAACTAAATCCACATCATCAGCCCGCAATGGACCCGCAATTGAAACACCAAATTGCAACAATGAAAAAGCCCGGCATGAATTTAAGCGAAGTTGCTAAGCTTGCAATGGGCGGAGTCGTTGAGCAAATCATGAAAGAACGAAAGAAAATGGCCGAAGGCGGAATGGTTGAAGAAGAAGAAAGACTTAGAGAGCCTGACTTTGAACCCGCGATGGACTTTTCTAATTACAATTATATGGAAGACGACGAGCACGATGTTGAGCCCGTTGAGATGAGCAACAAACTTGTCGGCCAAATCATGACGGATAGGAAAAAAAGAGTTTCAAGCTAATGGATTTAAAGGACTTAAAAGACCTTCTTCGGGTTTTACGAGATAAGGGCGTTACAGAATACGAATGCCAGGGAGTAAGACTAAAACTTTCAGAAGACGCCCCTTTATCTAAATACAAACGGCGGCAAGAGTTTGCAGAAATCGAAGGTGAGCCCGAGCTGACCGAAGAAGAACGGCTTTTTTACTCTGCGATTCCCCCCATGCAAGCAATTGAAGAACAACAATGAGTTTAAAAACAACTTTAAAATCTAATAGCGGAAGAACAACCAGAGTCTATAAGACTACTGACATGGGGATGCAAATAGATAAAGGCTACAGATGGTGGGAAGCGAGAACAACCGAAGAACGAAAAAACCAACTTCTTGCCACTGTAGCTTTTTTAAAACAAGGCCAAAAGTTTAGACAAGAAGAGGCGAGGGTTTACAGTCAACTATATACTGGAAAGCCAATGGTCGGGTATGCAGGCCCCGCGTTCAGTAAAGTGAGTAACCCGCTCAATATTTCTCCAGGAAGACCCACATACAACCTTATTTCCTCTGTTGCTGACACTTTAGTTAGTAAACTCACTCAAGATAGGCCTGTGCCTGTATTTCTTACCGACAACGGCGATTACAAAGAAAGAAATTTAGCAAAGAAACTCAATGATTTCATTTTAGGAGAGTTTTACAGAACAAAAGCTTACCAAATGGGAGAACAGCTTTTGGTCGATGCTCTTGTGCAAGGCACTGGAGTTTTAAAGATACATGAGACCATGGACAAAAAGGTTGGCATCGAAAGAGTTTTGCCAATCGAACTTTTTGTGGATTTAGAGGAAGCAAGATTTGGCAATCCTAGAAGAATGTATCAAGTGAAATACATGGATAGGGCCATGGTTGAGAGTGCCTTTCCTAAGCATAAAGCAATGGCCGCTTCTGCTGACAAAGGAATTTTAGAGCAAAGTGACGCAGCTAGAAGCGTTGCTGATTTAGTAGTCGTTGTTGAGGGATGGGCATTACCAAGCGGTGAAGATACAAACGACGGCTATCACTCTATTGTTTGCAGCCAAGGTGAGCTCTTTGGAGAAAAGTGGACCAAACAAGAATTTCCTTTTGTGTTTTTGCATCACAAGAAAAGGCCTGAAGGATTTTGGGCGCAAGGAGTTGCTGAGAGCCTCATGGGCACGCAGCTAACTTTAAATGATTTACTTATCACCATTGCCCAATCGATTAGAACAATGGGAGTGCCAAGAGTATTTGTGGAAGAAGGAAGCAAAGTAAATAAGGCTTCATTTCAAAATAAAGTTGGGGTTATAATTCCTTATCGTGGCACCGCTCCTATTTTTGCTGTTAGCCCATCAAACGCTCCCGAGCTGTACGAAGAAAGAGCACGACTCATACAATTCGGTTTTGAGCAAGAGGGTCTGTCCATGCTTTCGGCAACGAGCCAAAAGCCAGCGGGTCTCAATTCAGGAGAAGCACAAAGAGTATATCAGGACATCAACTCAGACAGATTTGCGTCGCTAGAAAGAAGGTATACAAACTTTTATGTGGATTTGGCTTACCAAATTATTGATAAGGCCCTTGATATCGCAAAGCGAGATGGAAGCTATACTACAATCTTTACAGACAGAAAACGAGGCTGCAAACAAATCGAGCTACCAAAAATCAAAATGCTCGAAGACCCGTTCGTTATTCAAGCCTACGTTCAATCGTCACTCCCGAAAGACCCAGCCGGAAGACTGCAAAAAGTAACCGAAATGATTCAAGCCAATATGGTTACGATCCAAGAGGGTCGAAGACTTCTTGATTTTCCTGATCTTGGCCAAGTGGAAACGCTTGCAAATGCTTCTGAAGAAAGAATCTATTNCATTNTNGATGAGATTATTGANAACGGTGTNTACGAAGGGCCCGACCAATTTATGAACCTTGCAAAGGCCACTGAAATCGTCACGCAATACATCAATCTTTACTCAACCTGTAAGCTTGAAGAAGAAAAGCTTCAAATGCTTCGAGACTTCTTTGCAGAAATTCAAGACTTGCAAATGGCTGCAATGCCACAACCTCCGATGATGCCTCCTGGAGGAGGAATTGAGAATCAGCTAGCAGTGCCTGAAGCATTACCGAGCAGTCCAATGCTTCCGATGTCAGAAGGCGGAATGGTTTAACCTTTTTAGCAAACAATAATCTCGTCGCAACGAGGAAAGGAACAACAATGCCACTCAACGTAGAACCACGCGCTAATCCAGCACCACAAACGTCAACCCCAACGGCAAGACCACAAGTAAATTACGGTACACCTACGCCAACAACGGCAAGGGTCGAAGCCTTAAAGCAAAAACTAATCAATCCTACTCAACAACAGACTGCGGCACCAAGGGTTGCTGGAAGTACAGCTAGACAAGAACAATATTCTAAGCAGCCACATCAAGCACCAAAACAAATTCCTCAACAAAATCAACAACGTACACAGCCAATGCAAGACATTGAGCCGCCCCCAGGGGGAATGCCAGCTGCTAATGTAGAGGCCCCAGCTAGTGATACAGTGTCACAAACAACCAATATTGTTGAGACAGCGGAAGAACCATCTTCGGAAGCAACCGAGAAGCCCGTTAGTCCTCAATTTGTCGCTCTCGCAAAACAAGAGCGAGCAATTCGGAAAGCCCGACAAGAGCTAAAGGCGCAGCAGGAGTCTTGGGAGCGTGAGAAAGCGACTCATATCAATCTCGAGCAGCTCAAAGCTGATCCGCTTAAAGCACTTGCCGAAGCTGGCATCTCTTACGATCGCCTGACCGAGTTACAGCTAGGTCAGGTCAATCCAGATCCAAATCAACAACTTCTCGACAAGATTGCAGAACTGGAAAACAGACTCGCGCAAGTAGACGAGCAATTTACGAAACGTGATACAGCTCAGTACGAAGCCGCGGTCAATCAGATTCGTAACGATGTAAAGCTTTTGGTCGATTCTGATCCTACGTTTGAAACAATCAAGGAAACTGGCGAGACAGAATCCGTGGTTGAACTTATTAGAAAGGTCTTTGACGCTGAAGGAACTATCCTCGCTGTAGAGGAAGCCGCCCGATTAGTCGAAGATAAGCTTTTAGAGAATAAGCTTGCTGAAATCGAAAAGCTTTCAAAACTTTCTAAATTTAAGTCGCGTTTAGGAAAGCTGGCAGAGACCCCAGCAGAAGCAAGTGAGTTGCAGCAACAACAAACCGCCACGACTCTTACAAACGAAGGTACGGTTAGCCGTCCTTTAAGCGCAAGGGAACGGGCAATTCAAGCATTTGAAAAAGCTAAGTCTAACGGCTGAATGGTTCGGCCGGAAGAGGCTTAGCGATTTAACCAAGGACTAAAACAATGGCTACATTTGCTAGCTCGAGTTCTTCGATTGCAGTTCTTAAGGAATTGTATGTCGATAATTCGGACTTTATGAAAGACTTGGTCTATTCGAAGAATCCGCTTTTTGCTTTGATGCCAAAAAACGAATCTACGGATGGACTAGCTGGAAAATACATTCCAGTCCCAATTCAATACGGAAACCCAATGGGCCGTTCGCATACATTTGCTGACGCCCAAACAAACCAAACACCGAACGCTTACCAAAGCTTCTTTGTTTATGTTGTTCAAGATTACCAATTGATCACCATCACCAACTTGCTTATTGAACAAACAAAAAGCAATGCTGGCGCTTTTGTTGACGAAATGAAGCGACAAATGGATGGCGGTATCAAGAACCTTTCAAACAACATGGCGTTTGAATTGTTCCATTCCGGTACCGCTACTCGTGGCGTGATTGGCTCTGCCATCACTAACCCATCGGTTGGCGTATACCAATTCACACTTCAAAATCCACAAGACGTGGTGCAATTTGAAGTTGGAATGACCATTCAGGCTGCTGCCACAGATGGTGGCGCTCCTATCAACGCTGGAACGGACCTGGCTCTGGTTAGCTCTGTGAACAGAGCAACTGGCGTCATCCAATTCACTGTTGTATCAGGTGCTCCTCAATCTAACTGGTCAAACGGAAACTTCCTGACAGTTGAAGGGGACATCCCTGTAACTGGGGGTTCCGGATCAGGACCATTAGGCTCAGTAGGTTCTTACCTTGCAGCTTCAGGCTTAGCAGCTTGGGTTCCTGCAACCAGCCCTGCGCTTTCAGATTCGTTCTGGGGCGTAAACCGGTCGGTTGATCCTACTCGTTTAGCAGGTCTTCGTTATGACGCTTCTTCGTACTCAATCGAAGAAGGCGTTGTTAACGCTCTTGCCTTTGCAAACCGAGAAGGCGCTGATCCAGATACCCTAATCCTGTCTTTCCAAAGCTACAGCGCATTGGAAAACGCTTTAGGAGCCAAAGTGCAATATGTGGACGTGAAACACGAAGAAGCAAACATTGCTTTTGAAGGTATTCGTTTCCACAGTGCTTATGGCTATGTAACTGTAATGGCCGACAGAAGCTGCCAGCCCCTAACAGGTTGGTGCTTGAGCATGGATACTTGGAAACTTCGCTCTTTGGGCAAAGCCCCCCATATCCTAACTTACGGACTTGAAGGCTTAGAAGGTCTTCGAGTTGGTAACAGCGATGCTCTAGAAGTTCGCGTCGGTGCTTACTACAATTACACTTGCAATGCTCCTGGGTACAACCTTAGGATCACATTGTCGGCGTAGTGCCGATCGAGTTTGAGCGACTCGACAAGATGCGTAAAGAACACTTCTTGGGGTGCAGGGCAAACGCCTTGTGCCCCGAGTTGTTTTTGGCCTAAACAACCAATCATGTAAGCCCAAGACGTCCTTGGGATACTACTCGCCGAAGTTCTGCCCACTTCGTTGCTAGGGAAATTAAGGGCGGACAAGGACACATCATGGCTAATCGAAATTGGCTCTCCAATAAAATGTATCAAATGGAAGCTTACCCCGTACTGGTAAGCTGCAACTTCGTTGTAGACGAAGCAAACGTAAACGGTCTTGGTCAAAAATTCTTAAAAGGCGCTGGAGTTAAAAATGTTTACATGAAAACTTCCGCAACTCCTGCTGCCGGCAATCCTAATCCAGAAGACGGAATTATCATGATTGAACTAGAAGATAATTATAATCGTCTTCTTAACGGATTTGCTTCTGCCGTATCTCCTCTTGATGGATCTTCTCAAACAGCAACGGTTGCTGGAAATATTGCGGTAATCGTATCTTTAGGAACCGCCACACTTGCTCAATGGCAAGCAGCCGGTCTACCAGTTGGAGTCACTCCAGCTGTTGGAGTTGCTTTTGTCGCAACTGCAACTGGCACAATCGGTGGCTCCGCAGCCGTACAAGGAGTTGGCGTATCAGGCGGAGTAAGTCTTGAAACTTGCGGAAATACAAACTTAAGTTTGGCAAGAGCTAATAGCCCAGTAAACGGCGGAGGACTGGTTTATTTACAAGCCCTTGATGCTGCCGGTGCTAAGGTTGCTCCCGCTGACGACACAGTAATTGCCGTTAGCTTGTATCTTTCAAACAGTTCTGTAACTGTACAGGGACAGTAAAAACCTACTAGGGGTAGCTTGCAGTCTCCGGCAGGCTGCCCCTTAATTTATTTAGGAGTTGTATGCCCATTCCTCTTTCTCCTAATCCGCAAGTAACATATTTACAGCAAGGTAATGGAAAAGTTCTTCTCTCCTGGAACGCAGTTCCCGGAGCCACAAATTACCGTGTAGAAAGAAGTGTCGATGGTGTTACATACTCGCTACTTGCAAGTCCCACTGTTAATAAACATTTAGACACAACCGTAACGCCTAATACCCAGTATTGGTACAGAGTTGCTTCAGAAGATACTGGCGTTGGTGGCGGTGTATCTGCTTTTGTTTACCCAACCCCTAATTCTATTGTGCCTGTTATTGCTGGATACATGAGTTTGCAGCAGTTGAGGCTTATGTCTCAGCAAAAGGCTGACAGGATCAATTCTAATTTTGTAACTTTGCCTGAGTGGAATTCGTATATCAATTTAGCAAGTGATGAACTTTATGATCTTATTACAACGGTGTATGAGGATTACCAAGTGCATGATCCGGTCTACTTTACAACCACGGGAACGACTTCAACTTATCCGCTGCCGGACGGGATTACTACTTTTCAAGATAAGCAAGGAAACAACATTGTTCCTCCACCGATTTATAAACTAGCAGGAGTTGATCTTGGCCTTAACAACGCTCCGAATGGTTTCGTTACCGTTCAGAAGTACAACTTTATTGATAGAAACCGCTACATTTTCCCCAACACTTCAAGCACGCTTTATGGTGTCTTTGGCTTACAGTACAGACTTGTCGGAAACTCTATTCGTTTCATTCCACAACCAGCATCTAGTCAGCCTATTGGGATATGGTACGTTCCTAGAAGAACTCAGCTCCTAGAAGAAAACGATGTGACTGACGGCTACAACGGCTGGACTAATTACATTATTGCAAGGGCTGCTAAATACGCGCTCGACAAAGAAGAATCAGATACAAGTAAGCTTGACATGGAAATTGCTTATCTAAAGCAACGAATTGAAGAATCTGCGCCCAACAGAGACGAGGGACAAGCTGATACGGTGTCAGATGTGAGAAGCGTGTACGGCTTTGGTCCTAATGGCGGCGGCTGGGGAGGACCTTTTGGCTCTGGGTGTTAAATGCAATTACCGTTGAAGCTTACAGTGGATTTAATGCAGACAAGGTGGAAAAGTTTAATTGATCCACTTTTAGAAAACCCACTTAATGACATTTCAATTATTGATAATGTCGTTCTAGCAATTGGTGACAACGTGATTAATCACAAATTAGGAAGAAAACAACAGGGATGGCTTGTGTTAGATGTAAACGCAAGTACCACAATTTACAGGTCGGCAGATTTTAACGACAAAACATTAACGCTAAATTCTTCTGCTGCTGCAACAATTAAATTAGGGGTATTTTAGTGGCTTCTCCCAACATGAATTTGATTATTCCAGTGCCCACGCAAACGCTAGGGCCCCTTTACGCAGAACAAATTGCAGCCTGCTTTAATAGAATTGATTCTCATAACCATACATTCGGAGACGGATCACAAATTCCTCTAAGCGCACTCAATGTTGCTCAGGCGCTCCCGATGAATAATTACCCCATCACTAGCGCCTCTTATGTTTCTCTTGCAGAGCAAATAACAGGGCCCTCGCAAAGCGGTTCTTTGTATATGCAAGGCGGGGAACTTTATTTTAGAAACGGCACCAGCACTTTTGACATAAAAATTACAAATGGAGCAGTTGTAAATGTGCCTGGAACTGCTGGCTTTGCAGGACTTCTTCCCCCCGCAAGCGCTACATATGCAGGAAGTGATTTTATTTTTCAGTCTGGCACTAACATTGCCGGAAATTTAGACGCTGCAAGCATAAAAATAAGAAACACAAATCCTTCTAGCAACGCAATTACGATTAATGCACCAAATCCTTTGCCCGCTAATTATTCTTTAACGCTCCCTTCTTCAGGACCATCGGTAACNTCTATTTTAGAATTTGATTCTTCTGGAAACGCATCTTTTGTTGCTGNTGGAGGCGTTGGAGCCCCAACTGGTACGGTTACCATGTANGCTGGCTCTTCAGCTCCTTCCGGTTGGGTTTTTTGTGATGGTGCAAACTATGANTCTGTTGCAAATCCACAATATGCAGCCCTTTTTNCNGCAATNGGAACNGCATTTGGGGGAACCGGAGCAAATGATTTTAACGTGCCTGATTGCAGAGGCGTTTTNGTTAGAGGTGTCGGATCTCAAACAATAAGCGGTCAAACATACACCGGAAGCTTAGCAACAAAACAGGTTGATAATTTAGAAAGTCATGATCACGGAGGAAACACTGGAAGCAGCACCGTTCCGTGTAACATTAATAACTTAATTAATTCTGGCCCAAGCATTGGAACAATTCAAACTCAACAAGCTTTCTCTGGCACGCTAACAAACTCCGGTCACACGCATACCATTTCAGCAAGCGGAAGCGGAACCGAAACTTATCCGGCAAATATTGCTTTAAATTATATAATTAAACTTTAGAGGATTTATGGCATCACCAAACATGGGGTTAACAATACCGGCACCAACAGTAACAGAGGGGCCAGAGTACGCCGAAGATATACAACAAAACTTCAATCTTATTGATTCGCACAATCACACAAGCGGGCAAGGGTCACTCATTCCATTAAACGCCCTTACAATTAGTCAAAACTTAAACATGAATAGTTACTCAGTGACTAATTTAAAATCAACGTCACTGGTAAATCAAATTAGTGCTCCAGCTGAAAACGGATCTGTTTACATGACCGGAGATAATCTTTACTGGAAAGACGGCACCGGCTCTCATAACGTACAAATTACAAATGGAAACTCTTTAGCAGGAGCAGCGGGGACGATTACAGGAATTCCCACCGGAACCGCAAGCGCAGCTTATTTATCCATCCCTGGAACCTTCAGGTTTCAATCATCTACAAATACCGGAGCCGATGTTGATTGCAGAACTATTACGCTTAGAAATAACGTAGCACTTTCTTTCGGGATGCAGGTTCTTCCTCCGGCCCTAACAGCAAACTTGCAAGTAACAATGCCGCTTCCTCCCCTTGCCACAAAATTATTATCAATGACTTCTGCCGGCGCTCTTAATGCAAATATTGATGCCGATAACACAACAATCGAAATTGTTACAAATAATTTACAGGTAAAAGATGACGGAATTACTACTGCAAAAATACTTAATGGCGCTGTGACAAATGAAAAACTAGGTGCCCTAGGACAACAAACTAGTTCTCCAAGTGGAACTTTTACAACAACTTCAGCAACATTTTCTTTAATCACAAACCAAACAGTTACAATTACCACAACCGGAAGACCCGTTATGATTATGTTTCAGGGCGGCACCTTGCAAGTAACTGGAACAAGCGGGCTTACAACAGACAGAGCAGAAATATCAATTTTGCGAGGAGGGTCTACTCAAGTTGGATTTGGAACTTTTGGCGTAAGTGACATTCGAATACCCGCAACAAGCATTATTGCAATAGATCCGATTGGTGCCGGAACACACACTTATACGGCAGAAGCTAGAACTTTAAGCGGAATTACATTAAACGTAATTGGCGTTAATTTAATTGTATTTGAGTTATAAATGGCATTACAAAAACAACAAGTAGCTGTCAATTTTGGGCAGGGTTTAGACACCAAGACTGATCCATGGCAAGTGCCAGTGGGAAGTTTTCTCAATTTAGAAAATACCATTTTTAATAAAATAGGGCGGCTTGAAAAAAGAAATGGCTTTGAACAAATTGGCTCATTGCCCAATGAAAACGTATATGGTCTTGCAACATTCAAAGACCAATTAACACTATTAGGAGATAATCTTTACGCTTATCAAGACGGCGGTACTTTTTTAAATCGGGGCCCCTATCGCCCCTGCAAAGTAGAATCAAAATCACTTCTTAAAAACATATTTAATCACGTTCAATGTGATTCTGCCGTGTCTGGCGACTTAACTTGCGTTGCCTACACAACAGCGCTTGGCGGAGGAGCATTTGGTTACGAGTATGCAATATTAAACGCAAACACCGGGCAAGCTGTTGTATCAAGAACGGCATTGACAGGTACAGGCGGCAATCCAAACGGAAGTCCTAGAGTAATTTTGTACAACAATCACTTTGTCATTGCTTACAGCGTTCTCGTAGGAGCGGCAGACCAATTACAGTTTATTAGAATTCCCGTAAATAACTTAATTGCATCCTCTCCCGCTGTTATATCAACCGACTTTGATTATTTAACTGGCGGAAACTTTGACTTAGTAGTTGGTCAGTCAAACTTATACGTTGCTTGGAACAGAGCAAGCGGAAATGGNGTTTACGCAGCCNTNATNGATGTTGGATTTAATGTTGGTTCTCCAGTATTAGTAGAAGCATCAAGAGTTGCAAATGTGATGTCTTTGTCTTTTGACAACGATTCTTCTTTCAACAATTTAAGCGTCGTTTATTACGATGCTTCTGCAGGTCTTGGAAGAATTGCAATACTAGATTTAAATTTAAATTCTGTATTAGTTCCTACAACCTATTTTACTTCAACCCCCCCGTTTGACATTTTAAATTTAACCTCTCTATCTAATGCAGGGATTTGTACAATTATTTACGAAGAAGAGGGGGTTTACCCATACAATTTAACTGCAAACAACCTAACAAAAAAAGTGGATGTAAACATAGCTGGAACCGTTGGAGCAACTACAACTATCGTTGATGGTAACGGTCTTGGGTCAAAAGCATTTGAAATTGACGGAACCGCATACATTGTAACAACTCACCAAGATGTCATTCAAGACGGGTATTTTGTAACAGACTTGTCTGGAAATGTTGTGGCAAAATTTTCTTACACAACTGGCGATGGTTACGTCACAAGAGGCGTTCCAAATGTATCTGTAACCGATAACGTTGCAAGACTTGCTTTCTTACAAAAAACACAAAGCGTGGCAGCGGCAAGCGGAGCAACAGAAGGGGCAGGAGTAAATCAGCTAGATTTAACAATAGGCGGAGTTCCAGTTTATTCAGCGGAACTAGGAAGCAATCTAAACATTTCTGGCGGAATTCAATGGTCCTATGATGGAGTTACTCCAGTAGAAAATAATTTCTTACTGTACCCAGAAAACCTTGATGGAGCAGCAACAACTGGCGGCTCGATGGCTGCGCAAATCTACAGATATTCTGCTATTTATGTTTGGGTTGATAATCAAGGAAACACAATAAGAAGTTCTCCTTCCGAAGAAATAGAAGTAAATTTAGTTGGTCCAAATAATGCAATTGACGTAAACATTCCAACCCTAAGACTTACTTACAAAACACACGTTTTGATTCAATTGTATCGTTGGTCTCAGGCAGAACAAGTTTTTCATTTTACCGGAGGAATAGTAAACAACCCCGCTGTTAATTTTGTTACTTTTGCTGACACTCAGGCAGACGCTTCGATTATTGGAAATGAAATCTTATATACAAATGGGGGAATTTTACCAAATCTTCCAGGACCCCCGTGCTCTGCAATGACTTTGTTTGACAATCGACTCTGGGTCATTGACTCAACAAGCCCCGATACTATTTGGTATTCAAAAATCGTAATCCCGGGCACCCCGGTCGAAATGTCAGATTTCCAAACGTTTTATGTTTCTCCTACACAAAGCGCACAAGGAACAACTGGTATTGTTACAGCTCTTGCGCCCATGGACGATAAGTTAATTGTGTTTAAAGAAGATGCGATTTATTACATCAACGGCGTTGGCCCCGATGCTACAGGAGCCAATAGCCAATACAGCGAGCCCATATTTGTAACAAGTACCGTTGGTTGCAGATATCCAAAATCGATTGTGTTTATTCCTAATGGCCTTATGTTTCAGTCAGACAAAGGCATTTGGATTTTAGGACGAGACTTATCGACAAATTACATTGGAGCCCAAGTTGAGGCTTTTACCGAGGGAGCTGAAACCATTACGGCCCTAAACATACCAAACACAAATCAAGTGCGGTTTATCATGGATAGCGGCATTACAATTATGTATGACTACTTTTTTCAGCAATGGGG
>JGI10211J14876_10000209_pt1 | contig 24171 bp, 24 predicted proteins | sample Etolagsediment_FD_14876 | JGI IMG/M metagenome (IMG submission 14876)
TATTCTCCTGCTATGAGTATAAATATTTCATTCTTTCTTCATTTTCTTTTATTAGCGCGTTACTTTGAATGATTCATCAGGTGTTTTAATGTGTCTTTTTGTTTTTGCCTCTCGACCAGATCCTCAAAAGTGATAGATTCCAAAACTCCTTCCACTGCCCTTTTTACCTCAGCCCAGATATCATGGGTGACGCAAATGTCTGAACGAGAATACAATTCGGGATTATCCACACAGGCGACTGGAGTAATCGAGCCCTCAAGGATCTGGATTGCCTCGCTGAGCCTCACCTCCTTTGGAAGCTTAAGCAGCGATATCCCACCCCGAGCTCCCCGCGTGGCTTTTATTATTCCTTCTTTTACGAGAGGTCCGATTAGCTGCTGCAGATAGGGCAGGGGAATTTGTTGTCTTTGGGAAATGTCTTTCAGAAGCACCGGGCCCTCACCCCAGTGAAGGGATAGCTCCAACAATACCCTGGTGCCGTACCGCGCCTTTGTAGAAAGCTTCATAATTATTATCAATTGTTATGTTGACTAAAAAGGTCAACAATGATAAAATACAAGCAAAAAAGCACAGGTGTCAAGAAAATTAAAGGAGCCTCTTTTGATTAAACCTGTATACGATATTAAATTACTGCCACTATTGCAATACATGTTGTTTTGTGTTGAGCTTGCACAAAGGCAAATGTGAAGAGGGATAGCATTTAAAATAAGATGTCTCGATCCATTCATAGAATTTTTCAGGTTTTTTATATTCAAGGCATCATATTTTGCTTAGTTGGTCTCATTTCAGGGGCAGCGTGTTCAAAGGGATTCTTGGAAAAGGGGCTTACTCTTGAGAAACAATGGGCTTGTGACAAAGCGGCTGATGAGGCGATGAAGAAGCATGATTATAGGGTTGCTATTCTTCTTCATCAAGGACTTTTAGAAAAGGAACCCGCAAATGGGCTTGCATTGAACCACCTTGGATACGCCTATGGACAAACAGGAGATCACCAAAAAGAGGCAATGTATTATGAGCAAGCTATTGAACTCGGATCTAAAGAAAACAATATCCTCTTTAACTTAGGGATGGCATACGGGGAGTTGAATCAGATAGAAAACTCTATTGATGCCTTTAACAAGGCCTTGAATATCAATCCAAACAGTGCTGATAACCACTTTGGACTGGCCCTTGCCTATCAAAGAAGTGTTGCTGACACACTGGCAGAAGAGGAGTTCTTAAAGGCAATCAACATCGATCCAGCGCATGTGGATTCACGATTATACCTGAGCTTGCTCTATGCGGATATGGGGGATATGCAAAAGGCCGGTGAACAACTCCGAAAAATTTTGGAAATTAACCCAACTCACAGAGGGGCACACGAATTGCTAAAAAGAATTGAAAAGGAATAGGAGGAATCCAAGATATGAATAAGAAAGATCTTTGACACATTTTTTCTTGCATTACAAAGGTGTAGTATTAAATTTAATGTAATAAAAACTTATGATTGAAAAAGGAGAGTCCAATGAAATACAGAAATGTTGCTTTATTGTTTCTAATCGCAAGTCTTTTCCTGTTACTTGCCCCCCACCGTGCAGCGACGGCAGCAGTTGGAACGACAGTCAAATTAATGGTTCCCAATCTTCCGAGTGGTGGCTGAGGGGAACCACAAGATAGGATAAGGTCTATCCTAACAAGCATTGAAGGGGTATTGCAATACAACCTACACGCCAAATCTTTTATGATAACCGTAACATATGATGAAAAGAAAACCAGCGTTGATAAGATTATAGAACAACTTTCAAAAGGAGGGTACCCAATCTCGGGAGAACCCCAGTGGGTGGATTGATTTGCTTAGGTTGATTAGAAATTACATTTCATTAACGAACAGGAGGAAGAAGACTGTGCTAATTTCTATAGTAACGTTAAAAATGTATTAATGCTTTTTTATTTCAGAACATTACGCCATAGTCTGATTTTAGATATATGTATCATGTTTATACAGAATACATTAATCATTGTATGGTGACATAACTCCATGTTTTCTCAATTTTCCATAGAGGGTGCTCCGAGTTATCCCGAGTTTCTTTGCAGCCTGGTACTTGTTCCCCTCAGTCTCCTTTAATACTTTTAGGATTAGATTTTTTTCGGTATCCTTAAGAGAGGAGATGTCTGCTTGAAATTGGGGATACGTTTCTTTCAGGTTATGGGGAAGATCAATTCCTCTAATTATACCCTCTTTAGCCAGAATGACTGCATGTTCTACTACATTTTGAAGCTCTCGAACATTGCCTGGCCAATCNTANTCCAGAAAAATTTGCATAACCTCTTCTGAAAATCCTCTGANATGTTTTNTNTTNGCATNGGAATAGATTTCAAGAAANTGTTTAGCNANAAGNGGNACATCATCCTTTCTNTCCCTNANAGGNGGGACCNTNATAGGGATTACATTGAGNCGNTAATAGAGATCTTCTCTAAATTTACCATCCATCATCTCTCGGTTCAGGTTTCGGTTGGTGGCAGCAATCACCCGAACATCCACTTTGAGTGTGTCTTCTGCTCCTACCCGTTCAAATTTTTTCTCCTGCAACACTCTGAGCAATAAGAGCTGCGTGGTAGAAGGAATCTCGCCAATCTCATCTAAGAAAATTGTTCCTCCATCTGCCAGCTCGAATCGGCCCTTTTTTGTTTTAATAGCACCGGTAAAGGCCCCTTTTTCATGGCCAAAGAGTTCACTCTCAAGCAAATTTTGAGCGTATGCAGAGCAATTGGCTATGATAAAGGATTTTTCGTTGCGNGNGCTTAAAAAATGAATAGCCCGGGCAATGAGTTCCTTTCCAGTGCCACTCTCACCCTGTATGAGGATAGTTGAATCACTCTGAGAAATATTTTCTACTAAATCATAGATGGCTTGCATTTTAGGATTTTTGCCAACAATATTTCCCAGGCCAAATTTATCCACAAGGGCCTTCTTTAGAGTCTTTGTCTTCTCTCTTTCTGCTCTAATTTCCTCGTAAGAAGATTTTAGTCTCTCATAGGTCTCTTTAAGTTCAGATGCCTTTTGTTGGGTGTCTTTAAAAAGTGTGGCATTCTCAATAGCAACCCCTACTTGATTTCCTATATTAGTAAGCAAATTGAGATCCTCGGGCGAGATACGGCAGAATTTTTCGCTGGCTACGTTCATCACTCCTACCACCTTATCTTTGGATATTAAAGGCACGCAGGCATGGCACGCCGATCCTTCTTGGAGTAACTTTGTAAGCCTGGGACACTCTAAAATATCTTCGGCGATCATGGCTTCTTTTCGCTTTATCACGTGGAAACCGATACAATCTTCTGGAAGCTGCTTAATTTCTTCATGGATAAATTCAGGGGGTAAACCCATATGACTGGATAGGGTCAACATATTCGTTTCACCATCTCGTAAAAATATCCATCCTGCCTTGAGATTCATCATATCAAGAACTGTTCTTAAGGTATCTGTTAAAATGGTATTCAAGTCTAAGGATTGGTTTATAGTGGTAGCAATGATATTGAGGGAAGAGAGCTCTCTGTTTCGCTTCTCAAGGGCTTCCTCTGCATGCTTGCGCGCAGAAATGTCTATTACCATTGACATGCTTTCAGTGATGTTCCCATCATAATCTCTTATTGGTTCAACAGAGAGGCTTATCCAAACAGGTTTTCCATCTTTGCGTTTCATTTGTAACTCAACATTCTCTATTGATTCCCCTGTTTTGAAACGCTTAAAAATTTCTTTAGCCTTGGGCAGGCCATAAGGTGTATCAGCATAGAGCTCGAAAACGTTCATTCTCATCATGGTTTTCCGGGCATACCCTAAGAACCGTAGTGCAGCAGAGTTACACATTATAATGGAACCATCAATGGCGCTAATAGAAAAATACGCATTTGGCGCTTTCTCGTAAAGATCCCGATAACGTCTCTCAATCTGTTCAAGTGCCTTTTTCAACCGATCAACCTCAATATATTATAGTGTTAACCCTTCAGGGTGGAATATTATAGCTTAATTCCTTGAATATTGGAACTTATTTTTTACTTTTTTATTTATCGGAACATTACAGCTGGAAGTAACCCACTCAATGTTTCCATAAGGAAAGACCTTGAGAGGTCATAAATATATCTCTTCTGCTGTTCTCTTTCCAGTAGCGGTAAAAAAGCCTTCATTTATTATTTTTTTCAAATTTTCCTTGTCCTCGGTACCGTATGTGAACCCTCCATTAGCGAGCTTGACAGCATCATGGACGATTTTGCCATTTAAGGTATTGATATTTTCAGGATGGTGATAATTTTCTATTATATGACACACCTCTTCTACAATCTCTGGTTTGGATCCAGATCTCTCCAGGATATCTTGAACAGCAGGGAGGGTATCTTTTTCTTGATCAGATTTCTTGGCCCTTTCAGGCTTTTTCCCTATCTCTTGGAGACCTATATCATAAAGTAATCCTGCTGCTATCACAACCTTAGGGTTCCCCTCTTCATGTTCCAATATATCTTCGACAACACTTAGAACTTTCAGAGCATTGTCAATTCTTTCTTTGTCACCACTATAATGTTCCTTCATAGCTAAGGTGATAATTTCTTTAAATTCTTCCTTTCCTATTACCCCTACACATTGATCTGCATACTGGCACCATCTGGAACATCCTAAGTTAAGTTTCGGATTGATAAACATATGGCCACACTCTTTGCAGCGTCGGCGGATATCATCCTTAAAAAATTCTACAGGCTTGCCACATTTAGGGCATTCAACTGTGTAGACATCATTCGGCTTCCAGAATCGAGTATCCTGGCCCGGGCATTTGATTATCATTCTATTTGTCTCCTTTTGAAGCCAAAATCTCTCCTTGAATACCGATTATTTTTTCCTCTATTGCTATTTTCCTACCTGAAGAAGAGACTGCGTTTCGAACAACAGTCAACCATCCGGAACAGCAGGGAACTTCCATTCGGACTACGATTACTTTTTGTATCCCGGAATTCTTTAGGACCTCGGTCAATTTTTCCTGATAAAATTCAAGATCATCAAACTTGGGGCAACCAATAACCACGGCCCTTTCATTCAGAAAATCCTGATGAAAACTCCCGTAGGCAAAGGGGCCACAGTCGGCAGCCACTACTAATTCTTCACCTCTAAAATAGGGGGCGCCCGGGGAGACTAAATTGAGTTTCACTGGCCAGTGGGAAAGCAGAGAAGGAGCATTAATAGCTTCCTTGTCCCTCGTTACCTTCCAGTTTTGCTCTTTCGTAGAGGGACAACCGCATGGCAATGAATTAACCGGTTTTCTTTTACCCTTGAGATTAACTTTCACCTCCTCCTCTTTAAAGGCATCCGCTTCTCTTTCTTCCATGGTGATTGCTCCTCGAGGGCATTCATTAAGACATGCCCCCAGGCCATCGCAGTAACTCTCTTTAACCAGTCGTGCCTTGCCATCAACAAGCTGCAACGCACCTTCGGCGCAAGCAGGGATACAGACTCCACAGCCGTCACATTTTTCCTCATCAATTGTAATAATTTCTCTTTTCATTATCTGCCTTTTCCTTTTTACACGCCAACAACCTCTTTTACCTCTGGTACTTCATGTTTTAGTGTTCTCTCAATACCCATCTTTAGGGTCATTTGGCTCATGGCACATCCTCCACATGCACCCGTTAATTGTACCTTCACTACTCCATCAGGAGCGACCTCTATCAATTCTACATCTCCACCATCTGCTTGAAGCGATGGTCTTATTCTTTCTAATGTAGCTTCTACCTTTTCTTTCATTGTCTCTTCCATCTTCTTGTCTCCTTTCAATAATTTGAATAAATGTAAAACATTAATTACCCTTTTTCTCTCTGTCATTTTTCAAACACTCTGAGCATATTCCATAAAGATATGCCTGGATCTCCTCAACCTTACATCCGTTTATATTTTGCTTTGCAATTATTGGACAATTGCTGGGGTGTTCAAATTCAATATCCAGTATCTTTCCACACTTGCGGCAGAGCAGATGATGATGAAGACCCGGATTCGGATCAAAACACGCCTTCCCCCTTTTTCGTATAGACAATTCCTGCACCTCTCCAAGTTCTTTTAACAGCTCAAGAGTGGAATATACTGTTGCCAATGACATGGTTGGATATCTCCTCTGAATGTTTCTGTGAATCTCATCAACCGTTGGATGATCTATGGTTTTATTCAGAAATTCTGCTACAGCTATTCTTTGAGGAGTCAATGTCACTCCATTCTCTTTTAGTCTCTCAATTATATTTTTCATAACTAGCCTTTAAATATAAGATAAGTTGGATTTAATATTTGTCAATAACAATAATAAAAGTATTATAATTATATTTTTAGAATGATTATAAATTATGGTCACTTTTTGTCAAGAGAAAATTATGAAAAAGAAATTCGATGTTTGAAAGAGGTTTTTAGTATCTCTTAGTGCTGCTCATGAAGGGAAAAGAGGATTTCAAAGTTAAATAAAGAGGTATATTTCATTATTGATAATAGTGGCGCACAATAAGAAAGGCATTTTTCTTAAGCCTAAATGATTTCCAACATTTTTTCCAACTTCGATTTTTTTTCCTCACTGCCTTGGCTTGCTTTTTTGATATTCATTGGCTTCATAATATCATAGGTTCCATCTTCAAAAAATACAGGGACCTTCAGAAGATAATCAACACTATCACAACATCCTGCAGCAAAAAAGTAACCAGGTCTTCTTCCCTGTTTCACTTTATCTCTTATCCTGTCCAGTGTGTTTTGTGAAATAACCAGACCATGTTGGCCTGTAAAACTCTTGACCAGATCTCCAGGTTCAAATAAGGTCTTTTTTTCCATAAAAATTCTCCCTTGTTACTCTGTTGTTTTTTAGAGTGTTGAGCAGTTGATTTGTAAAAGATGAACTATTCAGCCATGGAATCTCTCAACAATTTTTCTCAGTGGGTTTAATTCAGGGTCATCAATTTCCTTTAAAAGTCCTTCAAGGGAATGCAGGGCAGGAGTAATATAGGTAAGAAATCTATTTTTCCCCTGGACCTTGCTCAGATATGAAAAGGCACCCAATATCTGGAGGTTTCTCTGAATGGCAATGTACGGATAATATCTTGAAAATGATCCCGATATATTCGGAAAGCGCTTTTCAAGAAGTGTGGTATAATAATCATACAAAGTCATTGTTTCTTCTTTTTTCAGCCCTACATAGGGATCGATTAACAAAGAGGCAAGATCATACTGCAAAGGCCCCAAGCGCCCGCCCTGCCAATCGATTATCCCTATTTTATCGCCTTTGATGATAAGGTTTCTCGATTGAAAATCCCTATGGAGAAAAAAATTGTTATCCGCAAGAGAGGCATTATAGGAAAGGTGTTTAAAAGATAATTTTAATTCATCCAGATTTTGTTTCAGACCATGGAGCCCTTTCAAGAAATAGGTAAAAAAATAATCTGACTCAAATCTTTCCATAATAAACCTGTCATATCTTTTTGTATGATAACACCATTCAGGATTAAAATCTTCTTTACCCTTGAGCTGGATCTGTATCAAAAGCTCAATAACCCTTTTATACATTTCTGTGCGATTTTTTGAGTTTTGAACAATTTTCTGGAGACTCATTTTACCCAAATCTTCCATGATAAACCAGCCGTGATCAAGATCATACCTATAAATACAGGCAACTGGGATTCCTTTTCTAAAAAGATGTTCACCTATCTTTAAATATGAGATGTTTTCTTTTTCTGAATTGCTTTCTATGGGTGGATTAGCCATGACGATAAATGAGTTCTGATTGTTACTCAGGCGATAAAAGATTCTCTTTGAACCATCACCGGGCACTATTTTCCAGCTAAATTCTTTATTACCGATGTAGGAATCATCAATGTATGATTTAATAAATTCCTTTAGATTCATCATTAATACCAGTTAACCGTTCACTGTTATCCGTTAGCTGTCTATTAAATGCTAAGAAAGATGAAGCATTTTTAATTTTTTATCGATAAGCAGTGAATAATGAACGGAAAAATATTATTATTTTCTTAGTGAATTTTTAAGTGCACTTACTTTTGCTGAAATTTTATGCAGCTCATCGATTAACTCACTGTGAGATTCATGACTAAAATATTCTTGCCTTTTTGAAATTTCCAGAAGTGGAACACATTCATAGGCTGAACCAAGCGCAATGTTCAGGAAATGAATGAATTCTTTTTTTTCCGCGCCTGCTCCCCTCTGCAATGTTACTTGGAATTGAAATAGCCGCTCTTCTTATCTGATTTGTGATACCAAATATTTCACTTCTTGGAAATGTTTTGGTTATTCCATAAATTTTGTTAGCCAATTCTATAGCATCTTTATACACTTCTAATTTTTCAAAATTGAATTGCATATTTTACCTCCTTATCTGTTGTCTGTCTCCCTCTGACTATCAGTGAACGGAAAACGGTTAACGGTGAACTTTTATTAATAAGGTTATCGGATTGCTACCCCACCAATTAGATCTTTTTCTACCACTACGCCAGATGCAACAACACTATCAACCACCCTCACTCCCTCTTTAATAATCACATCGTTCCAGACAACGGATCTTTGCACAATGCTGGTCCGCCCTATTGAGCTTCTTTTTCCAATGACTGCCCAATCTTTTAGGGTTGCGCTTGAATCTATGGAGCAATTTTGGTCTATAGCAGTATTGCCCGAAGGCAGATAATAGAAATTAGCCTGCAAATAATCGGCTATAGTTCCAATGTCAATCCATCTATGATCAGTGGCAATGTACCCTCTAATAGGTTTTTTTAAATCTATAAGTCTTTTATAGGCATCTATAATATTATATCTTTTCTTATCAGGGATAAATCTGAGCACCTCGGGGTTTATGACGTGAATACCAGTAAAGGCCAATGTACTCTTTACATTAGTACCTGGGCCGATAGAGAGAATGTTCATCTCCTTGTCTACCCTCACCTTATTATATTGAGGAAAGTCATGGAGAACCATAGTCACGAGGTGATTCTTCTTCATATGGAATTCATACACATCTCCTAGATCTATATCTGTCAAGATATCTCCATTGATAACGATAAAGGGATCGGTGCCCCAAAAATCCTGGGTGTTTTTAATTCCACCTCCTGTACCTAAGATTTCTTTCTCGATTCTTATTTCTACCTTTACGCCAAAGGGGTTACCTTCTTGAAGGTAATCACGTATCATCCGACAATGGTGATGGGCATTGATTATTATTTTTTCTACCCCATGGGTCGTAATAAATTGTATAATCCTATCTAACACAGGCGTGTTAACAACTGGTACCAAAACCTTAGGGTAAATGTTGGTCAAAGGCCTCAATCTCTCTCCCATGCCGGCAGCCAATATCATTGCTTTCATACTATTGCCTTTTTGATTGCATTTATTGTTCAGTAATTATACATCCATAATAGCCATAAGCGATGGCTCAATGCAAAATGAAAAGTGCAAATTGAAAATGGAAAAAGAAAAAAATGAACTTTCAGAGCGATTATTAGATTATAAATTTTCACTTTTCATTGATGTTTGTGGAAACAGGTAATCATGAATCCTACACTTGATCTTTCAGAGATTACCCAAAAGATTGGCCGTTTATTTGTAGGGGGTATCCCCGGCCCTGAATTGGATGCAAATACTATTAGGCTAATAAAAAATTACCATCTTGGGGGTATTATTTTATTTTCTCGAAATATAGAGGATCCAGTTCAACTTGCCCGCCTGTGCAAAGATATACAGAAGGTAGCAATGGAGAATAGTGGCTATCCTCTTTTTCTGGCAATTGATCAGGAGGGTGGTAGGGTAGCCAGGCTTAAACCACCTTTTAGTCAGTTTCAAGGGAATGCAAACATAGGGGAAGGCCCTACTCCAGAAAAGAGCGCCCTCCAATTCGCCAGCACAACTGCCAGGGAAATGTCTCTGGTGGGGCTTAATATGAATATGGCCCCTGTTGTTGATGTAGCTCAGGTACATATGGATCCTCATCTTGTAGGACGAAGCTTCTCTCAGGATCCTTTACTGGTAACTAAATTGGGAAAAATAGTTATCAATACCCTGCAGCAAGGGGGTATAATGGCTGTTGCCAAGCACTTTCCTGGCTTAGGAAAATCAGATCTCGATCCACATTTACACCTTCCCACTATTCATGCCACTTTTGAAGAGATGGAATCTGTCCATCTCGCTCCTTTTCAAGGTGCTATAGAGGCAAATGTTGCTGCCATAATGAGCTCTCATGCTGTGTATCCAGCCCTTGAACCAGGTATACCAGCAACTCTTTCGGAAAAAATTATTACCAACCTCTTGAGAAAAAGAATGGGTTTTTCTGGATTAATTATCTCAGATGATCTGGAGATGGGAGCAATAGCTAAAGAAAGAGGTCTCCCTGAAGGAGCAGCAGATGCCTTTGAGGTAGGTATTGATCTATTACTTATTTGTAAAAGCCAGTCCCTTCTCCTTGAAAGTATAGAGCTCATAAGAGATAAAATCCTAAAGGGAAATATTCTCTATGAAAGATTAGAGAATTCTTTAGAAAGGATTACCAAATACAAAAAACGTTTCCTAATTCCTCGAAAGAAAATAGCTTTAAAGGATGTAAAGGAGTATTTTTTTAGGAACAAGGGAATTGTTTAATCCCTCAATCTCTCAATTCAATTGTCCGTGGTTGAAAGCAAGGTATCAAAAAAAATGCCTGTACAAAAAGATGCAATTATCAACAGGATATAAAAATGAAAGATGCGAATAAAACCAAAGAACAACTCATACATGAACTAGCAGAAATGCGCCTAAAGATTACTAAATTTGAGGAATTAGAAACCGGGCTTAAGAAGGCCAAGGAAAAACTCGAGCATCAAAAAAAGCATTTAGAATCATTGATTATATACAGTTCATTAGCCATAGTAGAGCTTGATGAGAAACAGTTTATAGTATCATGTAACAGAGATTTTGAAAAACTCTTTCAATATAAAAAATCTGACATCATTGGCAAGAATCTTGATGAACTCATTGCAGGGCAAGAATACTTAAAAGACGCCGTATCATACACGAAAAAAACTCTGAGCGGAAAGGCAATTCATGGGTACGGTGAACGAAAAAGAAAAGATGGCACAGCTATATACGCTGAAATCTTTGGGGTACCTGTTGTCATNGATGGAAAGCTGGTAGGTGCATATGGGATTTATCAAGACATTTCCGAACGTAAGCAGGCAGAGGAATTGTTCCGGACATTGTTTGATAGATCACCTGTTGGCCTCTTTATTATTCAGGATAGAAAGTTTCAATTAATAAANCCCAAGTTTCTCGAGCTTACTGGCTACAANGAAGATGAATTTTTAGGTAAGGATTCTCTTTCCTTCATTCTTCCTGAAGATAGAAATATTGCCAAGGAAAATANCATTAAAATGTTAAAGGGGGAACGTACCCTCCCATTTGAATTAAGGGCTATCTCTAAAANTGGTGAAACGAGGTGGATAGAACAGACAATCACCTCCATTCATTATAATGGAAGACCGGCAGTCTTAGGTCACTATTTGGACATATCCGATCGTAAACAGGCGGAGAAGGCATTGCGGGAGTCAGAAGCAAAATATTCTGCACTGGTCGAGAACTCAAAAGATGGCATTATAATTATCCATGAGGGTGTGCTGAAATACGTTAATAAAGCATCTGGTGACATTGTTGGGTACTCTCCTAAAGAAATGATAGGTATTACTTTCTTAAATTTTGCTGCACCAGATTACCGAGAGCTTGTTTTGAAGAGATATGCTGACCGTATTGAAGGAAAAGACGTGCCTTCTATTTACGAAATTGAACTTGTTAGAAAAGACGGCAAGACAATACCGGTAGAACTGAACGCCAGACGCATTGATTTCGAAGGTAAAACTGCTGACATTGCCGTCATCAGAGACATCACCGAGCGCAAGCTTGTAGAGCAAGAGTTAAGGAAAAGTGAAGAACAATATCGTATGATTTTTGAGCAATCTCCCCTTGGAATAATACACTTTGATCAGAAAGGGGTCATTGTGGATTGTAATAAAAAATTTGTAGAAATCATGGGATCTTCAAGGGAAAAACTTATTGGATTTAATATGCTCAAATCTTTCCGAGATAAAAGAATGTTGTCAGCACTTGAGGCAGCTCTATCAGGAGGGACTGGTTATTACGAAGGCGATTATCTATCTGTTACCGGGGGCAAGCTTACGCCCATGAGAGCTATATACAATAGAATTACCTCTGAGGATGGGAGCTTTTTAGGCGGTGTGAGTCTTTATGAAGACATCACAGAGAAAAAGAAACTCGAGGCTCAACTCCAACAGGCCCAAAAGATGGAGGCCATTGGCACCTTGGCAGGCGGCATTGCCCATGATTTTAATAATATTCTTCAGGCAATTTCTGGCTACACCCAGATCCTTCTGATGGGAAAGAAGGAAAGCGATCCTGACTATGAAAAGCTTGAAGCAATCGAAAAATCTGCACAGAGGGCCAGTGATCTTACCAGACGGCTCCTGATTTTTAGCCGGAAAGTGGAAAGTAAATTCAGACCCATGGACCTAAACAAGGAAACTGTGCAGGTCTCTCAAATGCTTGAGCGGACTATCCCAAAGATGATCAGTATTGAATTGCGCCTTGCAGAAAACCTTAAAATCATCAATGCAGATTCCGCCCAAATAGAACAGATTATGATGAATCTTGGAGTCAATGCCAGGGATGCCATGCCTGATGGCGGCAGACTACTATTTGAGACAGAAAATGTGATTTTAGATGAGGAATACTGCAAAACCTATTTAGGATTAAGGCCAGGGCAATATGTTAAGCTTAGCATCTCTGACACTGGCCAGGGCATGGATAAAGAGACCCTCAGACACATCTTCGAGCCCTTTTACACCACCAAAGCTACCGGCAAGGGCACGGGGCTTGGCCTGGCTATGGTCTATGGCATTGTGAAAAGTCACAATGGATACATCATGTGTTACAGCGAGCCGGATGAGGGCACTGTCTTTAAGATCTATTTTCCGGTTATTGAAAAAGAAACAGAAAGAGTGGGGTCAAAAGAAGAAAGGGTTCACATCAAAGGAGGCAACGAGACCATCTTATTAGTGGATGATGAAGAGACCATCCGAGAACTTGGTAAAAATATCCTTACCAGGTTTGGCTACACAGTTCTTATGGCCTCTGATGGAGAAACTGCCTTAGAGATCTACCGTGAGAGGAACGAGGAAATCAATCTGGTTGTTTTGGATATAATCATGCCTGGAATGGGTGGAAGAGAGTGCCTTAAAGAACTTCTCAAAATGAATCCTAACTCTAAGGTCATTATCGCAAGTGGTTATTCTATTAATGGACCCGATAAGAAAGTCTTCGAAGCTGGAGCAAAAGGTTTTATCAGCAAGCCTTATAATATTAATCAGATACTCAAAGCGGTAAGAGAAGCCCTGGATAATTGAGTCTTACTTTACTTTTAATGTTATTCCTACTTGATGTCTACCAATCAATCTGATACTTTAAATCTATTAAAGGTACTCAAGAGCGCTCGTCTTTTCGACAAGGTTGCCTTAATATTAGCCGTTTGGTTCGGTGCAGGTCTTCTACCTGGTATGCCAGGTACTTTTGGCACAGCTGGGGCAATACCTTTATGTTTATTAGTCAATTTTTTACACACCAGATACCAAGCGTTATTTTTACTGATAATAATCATAGGGGCAATCTGGTCATCCCATAGAAGCCAATGTATCCTGGGCACGGTTGATCCACACGAAATCGTTATTGATGAGGTAGCCGGGTTTTTATTGAGCATTATTTTTATCCCCTTAACCTTGAGAAACCTGATAGCAGGGTTTTTTCTTTTTCGGTTTTTTGATATTCTCAAACCACCTCCGATAAAGATGATAGAAAAAAAGGTAAAGGGAGGATGGGGGATCGTCCTCGACGATCTCGCAGCCGGTGTATATACATATCTATCTTTACGTTTTCTTCTGTATATGATGGAGTGGTGGGATTTACGAATTTAGCACCTTATGAATACATTTGAGTTCAAAAGGGACAGAAATGTTTTTGTGGGATCCTACTCAATGTCAAATTTCAAAATCCAAATTTCAAATCAATGTCAAATATCAAATGACTAAACTGAGTAAAGGCCTGGACTATGATGAGTCCTGCCGTCACCGNNCCCAATACGTTTTGTCATTTTGTCATTTGGATTTCATTTGGCATTTGAGCTTTGACCTTTGGTCAATTCCGGCTTGTCCGGGTTAGGGATTGAGGGATTATGCAAACAGAGATCATAATCATAGGTAATGAACTGATCTCGGGAAAGACAAGAGATCTTAACGGCTGGTATGCATCAGGCTGTCTTTTGTCTCATGGTCTTGAAGCAAGTGAAATCAGAACGGTTGGTGACAGCTACGATACGCTTTCCTCTGTGCTGAAATCAGCAGTAAAAAGATCTCGTTTTGTAATTATTACCGGTGGCTTAGGCCCGACAGAGGACGATCTTACCGCCGAGATAGCATCCAAGGCCTTAGATATGCCCCTTTTTCTTGACCAGGCCGTTCTTGATCACATAAAGAATACTACACAAAAATTGGCCTTACGCTGGTCCCCTTCTTTAGAAAAATTGGCATGGCTTCCAAAAGGGGCAACAATGTTAGATCCTCAGGGGGAAATGTGTGGCTTTTCAATATCTAAGGAGGACTGCCTCCTCTACTTCCTCCCAGGTGTACCTGAGCAAATGAGGGAGCTGATGAATCGGTGTGTTATTCCGGATATTTTGCGAAGACACAAACCAGATTCTGTTCCACGGCATAGAATACTGAAAGTCTATGGGTTGAGTGAATCCCGTATTTCAGATGTCTTCAAAGGTCTCAGTGATGAACTGAAAAAGGTAATATTTGGATTTTACCCCTCCTTCCCTGAAAATCATATCACTATCACAGTTCAGGGCAAAGACGATACAGAGATTGAAAGGGAATTAAATAGGGCAGAAAAAAAAATCAGGCATCTTTTAGGAATGTATATATTTGCATCTGGTAATACAATCCTGGAATCTGTTGTCGGAGAGTTACTAAAGGAGCGCAAGAAGACGATTTCTGTTGCGGAATCATGCACAGGCGGTCTTATTGGTCATAGGCTTACATCTATATCAGGAAGCTCTCTTTATTTTGAAAGGGGTCTGATTGTTTACAGTAATGCATCCAAAATGGAGATGCTTGGGGTAATGCAACATACCATCGATTCATATGGGGCTGTCAGCGATCAGACGGTACGGGAAATGGCCGAAGGTGTCAAAAAAATTGCAAAAACTGATATGGGGCTCGCTGTTACAGGAATTGCCGGGCCTTTAGGAGGATCAGAGGATAAGCCAGTTGGTACTGTATTTATTGGTCTCTCGGTAGATGGCGAAATATTCTCTGCACAATACCGCTTTTTAGGAAACAGGGATAAGGTAAAACATAACACTTCAGAGATGGCCCTTGACTGGGTAAGGAGATATCTCAATGGGTATCCGTTCATTCCTGGCATTTGAACTTCCAGTTGAGATCAGAGAACATATCAGGGTTATTTCCAAAGAATTACAAAAAATGGCCCTACCAGTGAGATGGGTTAATGTAGATAACATTCATTTTACTATACTATTTCTTGGCTCTGTTGATGAAGATACAATAGGTAATATACAAGAAAAGGTGAATGTGGTGGTAAAGGGATTTTCTACCTTTAAGACGAAGCTCAATTCTGTTGGAGCATTCCCACACTGGAGAAGGCCGCGAGTTATCTGGATTGGGCTTAATGGTGATATCGGGAGATTATCTAATCTCAGAAATGAGTTACAGGAAGAACTGAAGGTGCTCGGCTTCATACCGGAAAAAAGGCCATTTAGACCACACCTGACACTTGGCCGCTTTAAAGGTCCAATAGATCGGGATGAAGATATAAAATGGATTTGTGATAGATATCGTGATATTAATAGTGACCTCTATCAGCTAAATGAGCTTATTCTTTATAAAAGTGATCTCAAGCCCGACGGGCCGGTGTATACAAAAATGGCTACGTGGCCATTGAAAATGGAATAACAAGATCTTAGCAGCACCCTGAATATAGGGGTTGTAGTAAAAAAAGAAGGAGATGGATGTTTCGCAGGTACTCTAAACTGCTCAACAGTTATGAAGGGGGATTGTTATGGAGATAGATTCAGAAAAGAAGAAGTCTGTGGAATTGGCGATTACACAGATTGAAAAGCAGCACGGAAGGGGCTCTATTATGAAAATGGGTCAAGAGGGGGCGGTTATTGATGTTCCTGTCATCTCTACAGGCTCGCTTGCCCTGGATGCAGCCCTTGGTCTGGGTGGTGTGCCAAGGGGGAGGGTAATAGAAATATTTGGACCAGAGGCCTCAGGAAAAACCACTCTCGCCCTCCATATCGTTGCAGAAGCACAGGCCAAGGATGGGATGGCTGCCTTTATAGATGCAGAGCATGCCCTTGATTTGGCATATGCTAGGAGACTGGGAGTTAATATTGATGATCTTCTTGTCTCCCAACCAGACAATGGTGAGCAGGCGCTCGATATCGCTGAAATCCTGGTGAGAAGCGGGGCCATGGATATCTTGATAATAGACTCTGTTGCAGCCCTTGTCCCAAGGGCAGAGATAGAAGGTGAAATGGGAGATCAGCAGGTTGGATTACAAGCGAGATTGATGTCAAAGGCTCTGAGAAAATTGGCAGCAGCTATCAATAGATCAATGACGTGTGTCATTTTTATAAATCAGATCAGGATGAAAATCGGGGTAATGTTTGGGAGCCCAGAGACCACTACCGGTGGAAATGCACTCAAGTTTTATGCAACGCAACGCCTTGATATTCGTAGGATTGCCTCCATACAAGAAGGGGACAAGAAAGTAGGGAACAGAACGAGGGTTAAGGTAGTAAAAAATAAGATTGCCCCTCCTTTTAGAATGGCCGAATTTGATATTATTTATGGGAGCGGGATATCAAAGGAGGGAGACATATTAGATCTGGGTGTTGAATTAGATATAGTTGAGAAAAGTGGTTCCTGGTTCTCATTTAATGAAGAGAGAATTGGTCAGGGAAGGGAGAATGTTCGAAGATTTTTAGCCGAACACCCTGATGTAGTGAAAAATATTTCTGACAGGGTAAAGGGAAAGCTTGGCTTGGGTGAAAAAAAAGATATTTCTAAAGGAGAAACTCACTAAATGGTTTCTTGAGTTTGTTGCGTTAAAACCTTATGAAATAGTAACATTTTAGCTCTTTGAAAACCCTCTCTGGCCTCTAGTAAAGGCCACTGAGGTATCCTTGGTGAAATTCATGAGCATGGGGATGTCTTTTTTTTACTCCTGTCAGTCAAGGAGCACGGGTATGTCTTTTTTACTCATGCCCTATAATAAATGCATTAGCGTGATCCCGATAAATCGGGATAAGGCCTAGTTGCTCTCCATCCCGATTATCGGGATTCCGTGAGGCCCCCTGTTTAGGGCATGAGTAAAAAAGACATACCCGTGCTCCTTATGAAATCCATACCCTTGAAGGCATGGTAAAAAAAGACATCCCCATGCTAATTGACCAGGTAATTTTAAAGAGGTAAAATATTATATAGAATCTATAAACACACTAGACGGTAGATTGGCCTATGAATAGCAGAAAAATCAGAGACAAATATTTACATTACTTTAAAGATCATGGTCATGAGATAGTAAAAAGTGCATCATTGGTCCCACAGGATGACCCAACGCTGCTTTTTATCAATGCTGGCATGGCCCCATTTAAAAATCTATTCCTCGGTATTGAAAAAAGGGCCTATACAAGGGCGACGAGCTCCCAGAAATGTGTCAGGGCTGGAGGAAAGCACAATGACCTTAATGAGGTAGGCTATACTAACAGGCACCATACCTTTTTTGAAATGTTGGGGAATTTCTCCTTTGGCGACTATTTTAAAGAAGGGGCAATTGATATGGCGTGGGAACTCCTGACTGTTGGATATGGTATTCCAAAAGAAAAATTGTGGGTATCAATCTATACAGATGATGATGAGGCGCACAAAATCTGGAATGAAAAGATAGGTGTACCTCCTGAGAAAATCCTTCGCTTTGGAGACGAGGACAATTTCTGGTCTATGGGAGACACTGGCCCATGCGGACCATGCTCAGAGATTTATATTGATCAGGGTGCTGAAGTAGGCTGTGGAAAGTCTACGTGTAAGCCAGGCTGTGACTGTGAGAGGTATTTAGAGATATGGAATCTTGTCTTCACACAGTTTAATAGAGAGCCTGATGGAGAACTTACCCCTCTTCCAAAGCCAAATATAGACACAGGTATGGGGCTGGAGAGATTGGCTGCCGTTCTGCAAGGTGTATATTCAAATTACGACTCTGATCTCTTTGTTGATATTATAAAACTCACAGAAGAGTTGGCGGAAGTTCAATATGGCAAGGATACTAAAAGCGATATCTCCTTCAAGGTAATTGCAGATCACAGCCGGGCTGCTGCGTTCCTTATAGCTGATGGTATTATGCCTTCAAATGATGGTAGGGGGTATGTGCTACGAAGAATAATCAGAAGGGCTATACGGCATGGCCAGGTTCTCGGGCTAAAAGGAACGTTTCTCCATCTTCTCACGGACAAGGTTGTTGATTTAATGAACCATGATTATCCGGAACTTGGGCAATCCAAAAGATTTGTTGATGAAGTGGTGATCAATGAGGAGAAACGATTTGCCGACACCCTCTTTCATGGCCTCTCTCTTTTAAAGGAAGAGATGGATCAGCTGCGTTCAAAAGAGCAACATACTATTCCTGGCAGTTTGGTTTTTAGGCTTTATGATACCTTTGGTTTTCCTCCGGATCTGGTAGAGGATATAGCCCGGGATGATGATTTCAGCATAGACATGGAGGGTTTTGATCAATCCATGGCAGAGCAGAGGGCAACATCTCAAAGAAGCTGGAAAGGCAGTGGACAGGAGGTGATACCCAAAGTCTATAGAATGCTTGACTCAAAGGGGGTGGACTGCCGGTTTTTAGGCTATGAAACAGTAAGGGCAGAAGGAAAGGTTGTGTCCATTCTCAATAATGGTGAACCGGTTGATTCAGGGCGTGAGGGGGAGCGGATAGAGATTATCCTTGATCAAAGCCCATTTTATAGCGAATCTGGTGGTCAGGTTGGAGACACTGGATGGATGCGTACCGATACGCTGTGTATCACAATTATTGATACTATCAAGTACCCCAAGAATCTTATTGTTCATAAAGGTGAGGTTGTTGAAGGTGTAGTCTCTGTAGGTGATACGGTTGAGGCCGCGGTGGATGAAAAAAGGAGAAAAAGTATTGCAAAGAATCATACAGCAACCCATCTCCTTCAGGCGGCATTGAGGGAAACTTTAGGTGAGCATGTGAAACAGGCAGGTTCTCATGTAGGGCCTGAAAGGATGAGGTTTGATTTTACCCATTTCGCCCAAATATCTCCTGAGAGATTAAAAGAGGTCGAGACGCTGGTAAACCTTAGCATACAAGAAAACCTTTCTGTCACAACTACCATAATGCCACGAGATGAGGCCTTTAAACAACAAGCTATTGCCCTGTTTGAAGAACGGTATGGCGATGATGTGAGGGTTGTAACCGTTGGGGATGGTCTTAGCAGGGAACTCTGTGGGGGAACACATGTGACTGCAACAGGAGATATAGGCGTGTTCTTCCTTGTAAGCGAAGGGGCAGTGGCATCTGGTGTGAGAAGGATTGAGGCATTTACAGGACAGGGTGCTATTCATGAAATACAAAAGGAAATGAATAATCTTAAAACCATATCTGGCCTTCTTAAGACTATTCCTGAGAATATTGTCACAAGGGTTGAACATTTTTTAGGGGATCAGAAAGAAAAAGATCGCGAGATAGAATCTCTCAAAGCCAGGCTTTTAAGAAAACAGTCAGAGGATTTAATCAGTACCGCCAGGGAGATAAACGGCGTCAATGTTATAAGCCATGAGGTGGCAACAACTGACCCGAAACACTTAAGGGAGTTTGGTGACCATTTAAATGACAAGCTTAAATCTGGAATAATTGTACTTGGTGCCAAGGGCGATGGCAAGGTCTTTTTACTATGCAGAATAACACCTGATCTGACAGATAGGTTCAATGCCGGGAAGATTATAAAAAATCTGTCTGTTATTGTTGGCGGAAAGGGTGGTGGTAGAAAAGATATGGCACAAGGGGGCGGGACAAGGGTATCCGAACTTAAAAATGCGCTATTGAAGGCATTCGATATGGTTTCTGAGTAGTCTGCTCGTTGATTGGTGTGTTGAGGTTGTAATTGTATGCCTGTTCATTGTATCAGCGGTGGTTATGCCAATACCTACTTGATAGAGGATGGGGATTCCTTTGTTGCTGTGGATGTTGGCACCTCCAAAGCTGCTGAAAAAATATATCACTACCTCTCCGCCTATGGCGGATCAATAAATACCTTCTCTTTGCGAATGGTGACTGCCACCCATTTTCATATAGATCATGTAGCTGGCATATCCAGGCTTGTAGAGCTTTTTCCTAAAATGAGGGTCTGTTTCTTTAATATGGTTGGAGATTACCTCAATGGAAGGGATAAGATCTGTCTATTTTCTCCATCCGCATGGCTCAAAGGCCTCCTGCCAGTAATTAAAGCCGAAGATAATCACATCAAAAATACAATTGCCGCCTTATTTAGTGGCAAGGGAGCGATTCCTTTACCCTTCTTAAGGACAAAATTTTTTCCTTCCGATTACAGTGCCGAATGCATATTGGATGAAGACCAACCAATACCATACCTTCCTCACTGGGCAATGATAAAAACCCCTGGACATACTGATGACAGTGTTTGCTTTTACAACAGTGATGAAAAAAGCATCATCTCCGGAGATACAATTCTCAATATGAAAGGCAGTGGCGAGCTCAATAATTTCTGCTGTAACCAAAATGCAATCAAGGAATCTTTTAAAAAACTATTACCGCTCGATGTAAAAAACATCTATCCGGGTCATGGTAAACCTCTTTGCAACCTTGATGGCCTGGGAAATGTCACTCAATAAAAACGGAACCCCCATTTGCTTGAACACACATTTATCCACATCCCCGGCATTGGCCCAAAAACAGAGCGGCATCTCTGGTGGAATGGCATTCTTACGTGGAAAGATTTTCTAAGCGCTAAAAGGAGCCCCCTCTCACCGGCTCGGGATTCCTTTGTGCGTCAGAATGTAGAGGCCTCTTGTGAAAATAGAGACAACATCCGCTTTTTCTTAGATAAACTATCCCCTGCCGACATGTGGCGTTTATTCGGAAGGTTTAAGGATAAGGCTGTATATCTGGACATTGAAACGAGCGGGCTTTACCAGGGGGTTGACGAGATCACTGTTATTGGTCTCTATGACGGAAAAACAACAAAGACCTTTGTTCAAGGCATTAATTTAGCCGAATTTGAATCGGAAATAAATACATACGAACTGATCATCACCTTTAACGGAGCCCAATTTGACTTGCCTTTTATAAGGCGTCAATTTCCAACTATCTCCCTTCCCCCTGCCCATATTGACCTCCGGTTTTTCTTAAAGAAGTTAGGCTACAGCGGTGGCCTCAAGGCAATTGAAAAATCGTTTGATCTTCACCGAGCATCTACCATTGATGGCATGGACGGCTATGAGGCTGTTTTACTCTGGAATGCATATCAGTGGGGAGATGAGAGCGCACTTGATCGCTTGATCCAGTATAACACCGCAGATATTGTTCACCTTAAACCTTTGATGGAAAAGGGATATGAGGAAATGAAAACACGCCTATTATCCTTTAATGGGTATTGGAATAACCAATCGCGGTCACAAAGGAGATTTTCAAACACCTGAGTATATGAGAAATTAACCCGTCGTCTGTCTGGCGGGTCCGATAAGTGCTTATATGTTGACCCAGTTTACAGCGAGACCTACCCGTGCTGATTTTTTGAATGGGAGATGGGTCCAAGGGATAGCTCTCCCCAGATTTCTGTCATTTTCTGCTCTCCCGGCAAGATCAAGCCCCCGATTCACTGACTTGGCATCTCCGCCCTTCTCAACCCCTGCCCTCCATAATATCGGCGGAGAAGCCCTCATTTTTAGCCAGCCAGTTGCCTACACCACATCATGAGGTTGGCTGTGGCTTGACACACAAGGCAAAATCTGTCTATGCTCCTTCCCGAAAAAGCGACTTCTTATTCTTTTAATATTCCGCTGAATCTCCTTTTTATAAGGAGACAGCCTGGGTGCTTCCGCCAGAAGCAAGGCATCCGCATTGACGAGACGAAAGTTGTTTCTATCTATTATTTCTCCTGTTTTTTCAAGAGGTTTTATGCTTAAAAATATCTTTGTATTGCGAATCGCTGTCAGGAAAAAACAGCCGATGTCATCCTGTCCTGCGGCTCCCAAAAGCGCATCTCACAATGTGTGAATGAGCACGTCCGCATCCGAGTGCCCAGCCAGCCCTTTTCCATAGGGGATCGAAATTCCGCCGATGACCAGTTTTCTGCCTTCTACCAAGCCGTGCACATCGTACCCCATTCCTATTTTATTTTCTCACCTGTCACTTCAAAAACTTTCACCGGCTTGTATTTCCCTTTTGCGGTGATGGGGTCCAGGGCCATTGCATGAAAATTGTGATGAACCGCATTATATGTTTCTTGTGATATAATGATCTGGCCCGCTTTTGCAGCAGAGCAGATTCTCGAAGCGGTATTGACGGTGTCCCCTATAACGGAATAGCTCATGGTCCGTGTGGATCCGATGTACCCGGCAACCACTTTTCCGGTGTTGATGCCGATACCAACATTGATTTCCCTTTTCCCGGCAGCTATCCGCTGCTCATTGAAGGCAACCAGTTCCCGGCGTATGTCAATGGCCGCCCGGACCGCCCGGATTGGAGCATCATCATGGGAGACCGGCGCGCCCCAGATGACCATCATGGCGTCGCCCATGAATTTGTCCACTGTACCTTCATGGGTAAAAACAATGTCCACTATCTTTTCGTAGTATTCATTCAGCATCTGAAGCACTTCCGCTGCCTGAATGTCTTCGCTCATGGCAGTAAAGTCGCGGATGTCTACAAACATCACGGATGCGACCCGGTTGGTGCCCCCTTTTTCGACATTCAAGGCGCCTGAAACGACCATTTCAGCAAGATCAGGCGATAATAGACGCTGAAATCTCTCACGGGTGGTTGTTTCCTTTTTGCTCTTTTCTGCCGCCCTTTTGCGCTCGTTGATGGTAAACTGCGAGTGCGAACCGAAAATAACAAACAGGCAAATGACGACGATTCGGGGTAAGATTTCAGCGTACTGCGCCCCGAAAAGATGGCTGGTCAAATTCAGGTCATATGATATAAAAATGGCAAGAAGTGTATCCAGAATCCAGTAGACTGCAGCCAGGCCGAAGCCGATCAAGACCATCTTGTCCGTCAGGCCTATGCGAAAGCTAACGTTTGTGCCCAAATCATTTCTCCTTTTTCATTTTAAAGAATGTTATTTGTTTTCACTCGGACCCCTAAGCCCTCAAATCCTTGAACTTTTGATCCTGATATGATCTTCAACGTTATATTAACATGATTCTAAACAAAATTGACCATTTTTTTTAACAATGATACGTTTACAAATAAAAAACCTGTTCCAATACAATGTCTTCAAAATGCTCCTTGCCAGAAAAAAGATCACTCAAGATCTGGTAAATATAGTGATGAGCTGGCGGCATTCCGGGTTCAATGTGCATTTCGGCCCAAGAATTCATCCCGGAAATCAGCAAGCAATGGAAAACCTGGCCCGGTATATTATCAGGGCTTCTTTTTCCCAGGAAAGGATGTCTTACGTCCCTGAAGAGGCCAAGGTAATCTACCAGTCCAAGGGTGGGAAAAGGGAAGAGACTTTCGATGCCTTAGAGTAGCCCCGCCAAAAAGCGGCGGGATGCAAGCACTTGCTGCTATGTGCTCACACGTTCCCAACAAAGGAGAGCAAATGGTGCTCTATTACGGATATTACAGTCCCGCGCCTCGCGGGATCAGCCGGGGTAGAAGAAAAAACAAAAACCAAGATGAATGGATGCCTTGTATCCTTGAAGCAAATGAATCTTCAAAGGAATATCGAAAGAACTGGGCACAATTGTTCCAAAGAATCTATGAGGTTGATCCCCTGACATGCCCGCAAT
>JGI10211J14876_10000210_pt1 | contig 24168 bp, 18 predicted proteins | sample Etolagsediment_FD_14876 | JGI IMG/M metagenome (IMG submission 14876)
TATTAAAGAAAGGAAAAAACTACTGAAAAAAAAAAAATATAATGAAAAATAATAATGAAAAATAATTATCTTTTATATAAATAAAAGTAATGATATATAAAAAAATAAATCACTCTAAATTAAAATTATTATTTTTAAATATATTAATTTTTAGTATATTATATTTAATTTTAGATGATTCTAATTTTAATGGTATTAATATAGTAGAAGATAAAATAGAGGATAAAATTTTAACAAAAGAAGTTGAAAAAAAAGTTAATGATATAGAAGTATTTAATAATAAAGAAATAGCATCTAAAGAAAATATTAAAAAAGCACAAGAAGATATTAATATAAGTAAAATTAAACCTAGTTTTTTTATAATATATTTTAATAGATTATATTATTCTGTAACATCAGCATGTTTATTAGGATTTGGTGATATATACCCATCTTCATTATATTGTAAATTATTAACTATGATTCAATCATTGATTACAGTATCTATTATTGTTTATTAAATTTTTTAAAATTATATTATATATTTTTATTCATAAAAATATATAATATAATTTTAAAAAATGATTAATTTTATATTTAAATAATAAATATTATATATTAAATAATATATATTAAGATAACTATTTTATATTAATATTATAATGAATGATAATAACGTTTTTTCAATTCAAACACATAGTGATCAAAAAATTCAATGGGGAAATTTAAATAGAAATCATGATGATGATATAACTATTAGTAAATTAATAAGTGAAGCAGTTTATAAAAAATTTGAAACATTAACATTATCGATTAAGTTTAATGATATAATTATTATTGAATTTAATAAATTTTTAAAAAATAATAATTTACCTACATATATTAATATTGATAATATTAATAAAAATGAAAAAAATGAAAAAAAATTAAAAAAAAATAAAATATCGAATAAAGATAAAATTAAACTTGAAATTGAACAAAATAGTATTAAAAAAAAATTTATTGATTTTTTAAATTATATAAAAATTGAGTATAATTTTCCTACTATAAAAGCAAATCCATTAGAATGTTTTTTTAATATTATTTATTGGACAATTTATTTATTAAATAATCAGTTTTCTATTCCAATTAAGATTATGTATGATAATGCTATTTCATTGAGTAGAATGACTACTGAATATGAACCATATATAGATTCTCATATTTTTAAAGAAAATTTAAATCTAATTAAAAAGATTGAAAATATTATCAAAATTAAAGAAGATAATTATAGGATGAAATTAATTAATTTATATCCTGAATTAATTTATGCTTCGTATTGGGATAAAAATAAACCTAATTCAATTAAACTATTTAAAGAACAAAAACAAATGTTAGATACTGTAATGGAACATATTATTAACAATAAATCTTTATTATTATTTTACTGGGTACCTCCTGCAAATGGAAAAACACTAATATGTACAATATTAGTTAAATTGGTCAGTAAATATAATTTAGATACTAAAAAAAATATAGAAGAAGAAAACAGAAAAAATAAAAAAAATAATGAAAATACTGATATTATTAAATTTCAAAAAAAAAGTATTCTTTATATTTGCTATAATGATATAGTTCGAAATAGTGTTTCTCAATTATGTACAACTCATGATGTAGATATTAAGTTTTGGTTTGCTAATTATCATAAAGATATGTTTAAAGATTATCATATTGTTGATTTTCGTCCATATAAAAATTGCTTTCCTGATTGGAGAAAAATTTCTTCATCTAAAAAATTACAAAAGCGTGATAAAAAAAATGAAGATAAATTATTTAGTCCAAATGTAAAAGAACAATGGAATGAATATTTAGAAAGAACAAGACTTAATAATGACCGTGAAAATGGAGAATTAACAATTGATGAATTAGAAAATGCAGATAATATTCCAGAAATGGTTATAGCAGATTTAATGTCTGCTGAAATTATATTAAAAGAATTTCCTGATTTATTCATTCCTTATTTTGATGAAGCATTTGCTGCTTCGAATGAAATGATAAATGCTAAAATCATGTCTATATTACCTAAAGTTTCAATATTAGTATCTGCTACTCTATCTTATCCTGAAGAAATTCCAAATACAATTCAAAATTTTAAAATAAGACATTCTATTGAAAATAATGATTTTATTTCATTAATTAAAAATGATATTCAATTAATAAATTGTGATTTTATTGGTCCTGAAGGAGAAATTATTTCACCTCATCATTTGGTAAATAATATTGGAGAATTAAATATATTTATACAACAATTAAAAAAATATCCGATTATACAAAGAGGTTATTCTAATAAAATTGTTAATGAAATGTATTCAAAAATAGAAAATATTTTACCAAGTGAATTAAAAATAAAGAAAAAATTTCCATCACTTGGACATTTCAGTAATTCTAATTTAAGAGAATATGGAATGGAACTTATTGAATTCATATCTAATTCAAATAATCAAGAATATTTTAATATGATTAATAAGATTTCAATTAAAGTAATTCAGAATAATACAATAGAAAATATGATAACACATAATTCTTTTTATTATTATGATAAAAATACATTACATGTTTCAAATAGAAATGATTTTATGAATTATGTTAATGAAATATCAAATGAATTATTAGAAGGTTCTCCTAAATTAAAAAATATTATTTCAAAATATGAAAAACAAAAAGAAGAAATAACTAAAAAGCTTGAAATTTTTGAAAAAAATAATCGCGATGAAAAACATTATGTTGATATTAAAGATTGTGAAGTAGAATTATCAAATTTAAAAATTCAATATTCAGAAGAATTTATATGGAATTCTTATTCATTTTTAAAAAAATTTAATAATCATAATAAAATTGATACATATAACAAACCATTAATTGATATGGATGTTATTAAAAAATTAGATGATTTATCAGCAAAGTTATTTTTAAGTCATATTGGTGTTTACAATCAATCAAATATGAATTTATATGAAATGGATACTTTCCTCGCATATAAAGATATTTTTAAATTTATTATGTCTGACCCTTCTATTATTTTTGGAACAAATATTAATATTACATTGATTGATATTAATGAAAATATGAGTTCAATTATGACTAGAAATAAAATGTATCAAATGATTGGACGTGCTGGAAGAATTGGAAAAAGTTCAAGTGCATCTGTTATTTTTAGATCATGGGATTTATTTCGTATTATTATTCATGAAGATGATATAAATATTGAAGCTCAACAAATTGAGGAAAATATTAAAAAAATTATTTAAAAAATTATTATTACATAAAAAATCTATAATTTTATTCTTTATATTATATTTTATACTATATTTTATATATAGTTTATATTTTTTTTATTTTTTATTTTTTATAATAAGTATGAATAAGTTATCAATTAAAGATGTTACTATAATTAATAAAAATAAAGAATTTTATAAAGTATTAAAATTAGAAAATAAAAATAATAAGTTTATTTTATACATATGTAAAAATGATTATTCAGAAAATAAAAGTAATTTTGAAAAATTAAGTTTTGATAATAATATTGATATAATACCTAAAAAAAAAGCCACCCAATTAAATTTAAATATAATAAATAATGATGAAAAATTTTATCTTAAGTTTAACGAACAATATGTATATTATTTAAAATCTGATAAAATTATTATGAATGACCCTAATTATAAATTAATATTAAGCAATGGAAAATTATATGATTTTATTGATATTAATAATAAAAATACCGATAATAACTTGAGCTTAAATAAAAATGATATAGAAGCATTACAATCAAAAGATAATAATATAGAAGAATTACAATCTTGTGAAAATATTAAAGAAGATAATATTATTGAAACATTACGACCAGAAGATATTATTAAAGAAGAAAATATTATTGAAACATTACAACCAGAAGATATTATTAAAGAAGAAAATATTATTGAAACATTATATTTAGATGATAATATTAAAGAAGATAATATTATTGAAACATTACGACCAGAAGATATTATTAAAGAAGAAAATGTTATTGAAACATTACGACCAGAAGATATTATTAAAGAAGAAAATATTATTGAAACATTATATTTAGATGATAATATTAAAGAAGATAATATTAAACAAAAATTATTAAAAAATAATTTATTTTTAAATGAAGAATATAATAAAAGTTCAAATGATACAGAAAATATTTTAAAAAATTTAAAAAGTACATCTATTGAAATTTTAGTAGATAATAAAAAAAAGAGTTCTTCTATTAAAAAATCTAAAAAAATAATAAATAAAAATACAGTAAATATTTTTGAAAATAATGAAAATAATGATGAAACTAAGAATGATGTTAAAGATGAAAATTTAAAAGAAAATAAAGATGAAACTAAGAATGATGTTAAAGATGAAAATTTAAAAGAAAATAAAGATGAAACTAAGAATGATGTTAAAGATGAAAATTTAAAAGAAAATATCATTAAAGAAAATATATCAAATAATTTAAAACTAAATAGTGAGTCAGATAAAACTGTAGAATTTAAAAATAATATTATTCAACAAAATATAGAATCTACAGTAGAAATAAATAAAGAAAATAATGATAAAAATTATAATATTGAAAAAATAGATCATACATCAATTCATAATACAATTTATAATAATAATGATAATAATAATAATAATGATAATAATAATAATGATAATAATAATAATGATGATAAAAAAGTTGAATTAAAAAAAAATATATATACTGATATTGAAAAAATAAACAATGAAATAATTGATGAAGATTTATTTAGTTTAGATAAAATATTAAATGATTTTAATCAATATTTTACTACACAACCTATTCAAAATAATAAAAATTTATCAAATTCTATAATAGATTCAAAAAGTAATAATTTTGAAATTAATGATAGTTTAAAATTAATTAAAAAAAATATTATTTATAATAATCAAGAATTTAATATAACTTTACAAACATTAAAAAAATCAAATATTAATATTACTAATTTATTTAAAACAAAAATCTATAATGAAAATATTATCAAATATAATAATATTTCATTACTAATAGAAAATGAAAATAGTAGTTATTTATTTTTATTTATTAATAAACCATATTTAATTAATAAAGTAGATAATTCTATTATAGTCACTAATTTAAAAAATTTAAAATCAATACAAATATTTAATAATCAACATTTACTATTAAATAATAATTCATTTTATTTAACTGAAAATTGTTCAATTATTATACCATTAATTGTAAAAAAAGAATTAAATAACAAAACTGGATATATTAATCATTATTTTTTACCAAATATTTAGAAAAATAATATATAAAAATATATAATATATTATATAGTATATAATTATATATAATAATATATTATAATATATAATAACATTAAAATGATTAATATATTAGTCTGGCAAGTATTAACTTGGAAAATATTTCATATATTAACATTAGATTATAAAGAAGAAAATAGAGTACATTTCATAAATTTTTTTGAAGCATTTAAAACAATTATACCATGTAGTATTTGTCGTGAACATTATGATATAAATATTAAAAAATATAATTTAAATAATGAAAGTAATTTTTTTAATATGACAGTTAAATTACATAATAGTGTTAATAAAGTTCATAATAAAAATATTTGGCCTATACAAAAAGCATTAAATCATTATAAAAATAATAATTTAGATAAAAATATGATAAAATTATTTTTATTAAATTATATTTTTTTTAATTTTAAAAAAGGTCCTAATAAAACAAATCAACTAATTAAAATGATTCATTCTTTCATTCATTTGATTCCTCAAAATAATTTAAGAAATAAGTTAATTGAATTTAAAAATAAATTTCCACTTAATCGTGATACTTTTAAAAAATGGACTTATACAATGTTATTAATAGTTAACAAAGAAATTTAATTAAAAAGTTAAGTTTATTTTATATTTATAAGTAATAAAAATATAATAATAAAGTTAAAATCATATAATTTATTTAATTAATAAATTATATGATTGTATTTTGTTTTTTAACATATGAAGATATTATTCCTTTTCATTTATGGAATAATTTTTTCAATAATATAAATACAGAAAAATATTGTGTATTTATACATCCAAAATATAAAATAAATCCACAATTATATAATTTTCAAGTACATCAAATCAAAAATAAGATATTAACCGTTACTAAATCACATATATCTATAGTGCAAGCAACTTTACAATTATTACGTGAAAGTTATTATAAATGCACTAATGGAACCCACTTTATTTTTTTAACACAGCATTGTATACCTCTTTATTCCTTTAAAGTATATGAACAAATATTAATGAATTCGAATAAATCAATTATTTCATATATTAACCATAACTCTAAAGAAAGATATTATCAAATGGATAGGAAAATACACAAATATATAAATTATAATCAATTTATTAAGCAACAACCCAATATGATATTAATTAAACAAGATGTTTATGATTTTATTACACATGATTTTACTTCATATTTTAAAAATATGATGTGTCCAGATGAACATTACTTTATTAATATGTTATTATATATTTTTAAAAAAGATATTATACGTCAACAAACACATTTTTGTAATTATAATTTAAGACATACCCAATCACTAAACTTTAATCAATTAAATATAAATAAATATTTAATTGATAATATTAGAAAAAGAGGGTTTTTATTTATGCGCAAAATTACATTTAACAGTTTTTCACAAGAATTTATTCAATATTTATTTAATAATAAATAAATATATAGATATAGCACAAATAATTATTTAATTATTCATCATTTAATAGATCATTAATTTCTAATAATCTATTATATTTTTCAATACGTTCACCGCGACATAAACCACCAATTTTAACATATTGAGCACCAACTCCAACTGCAATATCAATTATAAACGCATGATTTGTTTCACCAGAACGATGAGAAACAATAACTACATTATCATTATGTAGCATTTTATTAGCACTTTCAATAGATTCACTAATCGTACCAATTTGATTTACTTTTAATAATAAACTATTTGCCCATTTATGTTTAAGTCCTTCTTCAATATATGTTATATTAGAACAATATAAATCATCACCTACAATATTAATTGGATTTTTTCTTTGTTCATTCAATTTACTAAATTCTATCCAATGTTCATAATCTTCTTCTTCAAATGGATCTTCAATACTTTTAATACAAGGGTATTTAGATAATAAATTATCATAATATTGAACAAGTTCTTTTCCATTTAAAAATAGATCTTTTTCAATTTCATATAATTTTGTTTCTTTATTATAAAATTCACTTGATGCACAATCTAAAGCAATAAAAACATCATCATTCGATTTTAAATTTGAATTTTTAATTGCTTCTTCTAATAATGATAATGCTTGTTCATTTGTTTTAATTCCACATGGTACAAAACCTCCTTCATCACCTAAATTTGTTGATTCTTTACCATATTTTTTAATTAAACATTTTTTTAATTGAAATGTTACATCATATAATATTTGAATTTGTTTTTGAATATTATATTTTTCATTTGGAAATATCATAAATTCTTGTATTTGTAATCCACCAGAACCATGCTTCCCTCCATTTAAAACATTTGCGAGAGGCGTAGGAATAAATAATGGTTTTTCATTTTTAGATATTGATTGAATATATTTATATTTTTCAATTTGTCTTAAATTAGAAATAACATCTAATATACAAAATGATAAAGCTGTAGTAGTATTTCCACCAATATTTGTTTTATTTGAAGTATTATCTAAATTAATTAATTGTTTATCAACATTATATAAATTTAATATATTTTCTTCTTTTAATAATAAATTATTATTTAAATAATTAACTTTTTCTAATGAGTTATATATTGTTTTTCCATTAAAAAGAGATTTATCTAGATCACGCATTTCATATGCCTCTTTTGAACCACATGATGCACCACTTGGACTTGAACCACGTCCAATAATTTTATTTTTTTGATCTTTACAAATTATTTCTACAGTAGGATTTCCACGACTATCAAGTATTTGTCTTCCAATTAATTTATAATTATTTAAATAAGTATATTCCATTTCTTTCAAATTTAGTTTTAAAAGAGAACCTGTTGGAATTTCACATGTTTCAATAGTATTTTCATTTTTAATTTTTAAATGTACTAATAGAGCACGAATACTATTTCCATGAGCAATAATTAAAACATTTTTATGTTGTGATTTTGGATATATATAATCATTATAATAATTTCCAACACGTATTTTTACTTCACATAAACTTTCACCATTAGATGGTTTATAATAATAAGATCTTCTTAAATTATGTACAAATTCATTACCATGTTCTTTTATGATTTCTTCTTTATTTTTTCCAGTAAAATCACCATAATTACGTTCATTTAAATTTTTATGATTTAAAACAATAATTTTATTAGTATTTGAAATTTCATTAGTTATAATATTTGCTGTTTGAATTGTTCGTTTTAAATCACTTGTAAAAATAATTTCAATATTTAAATCTTTTACTATTTGAGCAACATTAAACGCTTCTTTTTTACCATTTTCATTTAAATCTACATCAGTCCATCCAGTAAATTTATTTTCAAAATTCCATACAGATTGACCATGTCTTAATAAATAAATCATATTATAGTATAGTATAGTATACTATACTATGATTATTTTAAATATATTTAATATTTTATTATTTAATATTTTATTATTTAATATTTTATTATTTCGATACATCAAAATATAATATACATAATTATTAATTTATAATTATATGTATAAAACAAAAATAATTACTCATAGAGATGTGTGCTTTAGATAATTTAGAACATTCATGGAAAGAATTTGAAACATGTATAGAAAAATCTTATATAAATGGTATTAAATTTGATATACAATTTACCAAAGATGATGTTGCGGTAATTGTTCATGATATGACAATTTTAATTAATAATCAAATTTATTTAATATGTGAAACATATTACCATGATTTAGAAAAATATGTTATTTCATTATAATAACTTCTGAATTTTGTACAAGGAAAGAAATAAATATAGCTGTCAAATAATTATTGTAGATGAAAGTTATACAACTAAAACTTGTGGTTCATGTGGAAAAATGAATGATTTTGTTGGAAATATTAATATTTTAATAAAAATACAAAATAGGACTTAATTAACCCTTTAAAAAAAGACAAAAATCAAACGTTAATTATATATTAAGTTACGATTTTTGCAATTTTAATGTTCTGATTATCCAATGATAATAAATTAGTATAATAAAAATTATTTTAGTATAATAAAAATTTAAATAATATTAATTATTAATATTATGGAAAAAATTTTACTATTAAATAATTATGATTGGAATAAATATTTAGAAAAATATAGCGATTTTACAAAGAACAATATTGATAATGAAATAAAAGCATTAGAACATTATATTAAATTAGGTAAACAAGAAAAAAGAGAAATATTTCATAAAAAAAGTTCTCAATTTGTTAATGAAGAAATAGATGAAGATTTATTTAATAATTATAATTGGCAAGAATATATAAAAAATAATATTGACCTAAAAAATAATAATTTAAAATCAGATTTTGATGGATATAATCATTATAAAAAATATGGTAATAATGAAAATAGAGTTATTTTTCCGAATTTAATTGAATATATAGATCATAATTTATACAATAAATATTTAGAAAATATAAATAAAATGAATATACATATTGATGATTCAAATATAAATAATATAAATAAAATAGTTCCTAATTTAAAATTACAATCAATTCCTTATTCAGAAAGTAAATATATTATTAGTTCTAAGTTACCTTGGGGATATTATTCAACATCAGGTATTCAAAGGATTATAAATACATATAATGATACAAAAAAATATATTATAGTATTTTTAATTTCAGATTGTTCTGATATATTAAATATTCCACAAAATATGATTATATTTAGAACAAGTTTATATAAATCACAAAGACAAAAAAATGAATTTGTATTACCATATGTATGGGAAAAAATAAATAAACAATTTAATATTTTAAAAAAAACTAAAAATCCAATTATTGGTTTTTATGGAAAATTAGATGATTATAATAAAAAATTTATTGATATATTGGAAAATAATAATAATATAAATTGTAATTTTATCATTAATGAAGATTTTTTAGATGAAAGACAAAATGATCCTAATTTAATTGAAGAATTATCTAATAATATTATTACATCACATTTTGTAATATGTAATAGATTTCGCTGCAATTTTTCAACAATGTTTTATCAAACTTTATCTGCAGGTAGAATACCTATTATTATAGATACAGATATGATATTTCCATTTGAAGATGAAATTGATTGGAACTCTTTTATAGTATGTGAAAAAGATGAAGAAGAAGTTATTAAAAAATTACTATATTGGTGGAATAATAAAAATATTGAAGAAATTCAGCAAAAATGTAAATATATATATGATAATTTTATAGATCAAAAAATATTTTTCAATAAAATATTAAATGATATTTATATAAATAAAATAAAATTTAATAGTAAAATAAAATTTTAATAGTAAAATAAAATTTTAATAATAAAAATAAAATTTATATAATAAAAAATATATTATACATTAAAATATATTTTGTAAACAAATTATGTATCATTTTAATCAAATAAAGTTTCTGCATCTGGATCATTGATTATATCTTCTTCAAAATCATCTCCCAATAAATTAATATCTTCATCATCTGGTAGATTTTCTATTTTTTCATTTAATGAATATTTTTTATTTTCTATTATTAATGATACTTTTTCTTTATTTAATGCCTTAAACCATTGCTTAATATTAGCATTTCTATTTTTTTTATTTGTTTGTTCTCGTACAATATCTTCTATAATTGTTTCTGGTTTATTCATAACTAATTCGAATATTTGATAAACTGGTTTTTGTATTTGATTTGTCAAATAATAATTGTAATCAATTTTTAAATTTTTTTCATTAATATATTGAGGATGTTCTATGGTATCTCCTTGTATTAATTTTGTTGATAATGGTTTTTTACACTTATCATGATGAATTACCATATATTTATCTTTACGAATATTATGCTTTTTATAACATTTTTTACAATAATTACCAAAACATGTTGTACAATATTCTAAATTATCTTTATCTTCATTTTCACGTGTTCTACAAAATCGGCACATTTTATAACATTGTATTCGATGATTTGATAAATGATGTGGACAAAATAAATTCATACAGTTCACACATTTGGTTTTAACTGGATTAATTTTAACATTACATATTGTACATAATAAATTACATGTATCAATAAAACAATATGGAATACGGTCATTTGATTGTGGTTTATTTCCAGGATCTCTTTCTCCCATTCTATCGGCTAATACTTTATGAGCAATTAATGTAGGATTACTATAATCTGTTTTAACTGTTTTACTAATTACTAATTGTGATATATCTACATTACCTTCTAATAAATCTTTAACTGAATTTTTAAAAAATTTCTTAGAATCTTCCACGTTTCTTTTATTTAAAATAATATCAATTACTCCTCCATAAATAGTTTTAACAATTGGAGCATTATCTCTTCTTTTTAAAACAATGCCCATAGATGTTTGTTTATATTTATTTAAATCAAACTCATATTTATTACCAAAATACCGCTTTTTTGAAAATATACAAAACGGCCAAAATGTTTTTTCATATTCAATATTTTGTGGTGCTTTCATATGACTATTTATATGTGCTGCTGCTTCTTCACCAATAATAATTGAATGTTCTAATAAATCTTTTTCATCTAATTTTTTATCTGGAAATCTTTTTTTTATTGTATCTGTAAAATTTACAAAAATAGAATCTGTATTTTTTACAATTAGTTGTCCAATTCCGGCTTGAAAATTTCCTGTTTCTGTTTCAATATCATAAACATATGCATTGTTATTAATTAAAGTAATATATTCTACATCAATAATATTATTATTTAAACTATTCAAATGTAATTTATGCATATTATTATAACTAAAATATTTTTTCATTGTTTTTTCTATATTTGTATATTTTTCAACAGATTTAAATAAATAATATAAACATTGATAAAACAATTTTGATTTTTGTTGTAATTTACCATCGTAATTTATAAATAAATCTACAAATTTAACTCTTTCATCAAGTGTATTATTTAAAATTTCATAAGGAATAACATCAATTAATCCCATAAATAAATCTTCTATAATCATTTTCATTTCATATTTACTTTTTTGCATATATTTCGCATTTGTACTAAAAATTTCAGGAAAACCATACAATAGTTCTGTATTTGTATTACATTCTTGTGGTTTTATAATTTTTTTATTTATATCTAATAATGAATGATCTTCAGTAACATCGACAATACCCAGTGGTGTAATTACACGGTACATTTTTTTTATTGTTTTATGACGAATAACGCGATTAATTTTAGACCATCCATTTGATGTCCAAATTAAATAATCAGTAAATGTCTGTTGTTTATTACTACGATTACTATCAAATGGTTTAAATTCTTTATAATCAACCCATTCATTATTTAAATCTTCAATTGTTGAAAAACAAACAAATCCATTTTTCATTAACATTAATGGTGTATCACCTGATACAGAATCACCATACGTTAATTTAGAACCTTCAAATTTAGCTAATGTTAAATCACGTGCTGTAATAACCATACGTCTTCCAGTCGAAGTTGTAGATGCTGCTAATTCTTTATAACATATTGGACTTGTAGTTGCTCCAACTTGTCCATATAAAGAATTACAAGTAACTTTATATGCTAATTGAAGACCATCTAATACACTAACTTGAAAATCGTTATTTGTAATTTCAGTTTTAATAATTGATTTTTTTGGAAAATATTTCACTCCTAATTCTAAATTATTAATTTCAATGGTTTCATCTTCTTTTTCTTCATATAAACCTTGATAATTTGTTCCATCGTCAAAATAAACAGTTTTATATTTCATTATTTTACGCGTATCTTTACGTGCTTTTAATAATTTTCTTAATATACGTGGTAATACTGATTTTTCACCATTATCCAATTCCGCAAATCTACATATTTTATAACCAACTTTTTGTTTATCATCACCAACACCTTGAAATGTATCATATTCAATATCAATATAATGATATCCTTCTAAGTCTTGATATTGATAATCGATCGTATCTTTAATTAATTCATAACTATCAGGTTCATTTTTTAATTTTTTCGGTTTTAAAACATATTCTTTATAACCTAAAATAGAATCATGTGATATATTTTCTGCAATCATGGAAGAAGGATATAATGAATTATAATCCATTACTACAACTGGTTCAAAATATACACCTGGTGTAGGAACAAACACAATAGCTCCTTCATAAGAACTTTTATCAATATCATCAGGTGATAAATCTTTAATAATAAAATTCTCATCATTGCAAAATTTAACAACTAATGAAAAAATTTTAATACCCTGACCACGTGTAAATAAATAGGAAAATGGTACGATACAAACATTGGCCATACCTAAATTATTTGTAATAATTTGTAATTTATTCATTAATTCATTAACTAATATACAATCTTGAACACAGTATACTGCTATTTCTTTAATTTTATCAGATGTTCCTATACGATAATTTTTAAATAACTCATGTGGGCTCAAATCTACCTTTTGTTGTTTCATAAATGTTTTTGCTACATTATCTAATTTATAAGAATCTAATTTATAGTCACGTTGAACGACTTTTAATAAATCAATTTGAACTATTCCTTCAATATCAATAAATTTTAATATATTTTGACCAAGAGCACTTGATGATAAATCTTGTACGGTTAATTCATTTTTATGTTTATCACTAATTTTAATTCTATTTAATTTTCTAAATAATATATGTAAACAGTTACATAATTTAGCACGTTCATAAATATATTCCCAATCAAAACCCCAAATATTATATCCTGTCATAATATCTGGGTCAATTTTTTCAATAAATTTTGCCCATCCAATAATTAATTCACGTTCATCGTCATATGATTCTACATCTACGCCTTCAATTGGTTCACAATCTTTTAGCGTACATATGTATTGATATACACATTTATTTGTACCATATTCATATACTGTAGTACCAATCTGTATCATTTCGTCTTCTTTACGTGTTGCTTTCGGAAAACTACCATCAGAACTAGTACATTCTATATCAAATGATGCTACTAAATAACATGCTATATCTTTAATGTTCGAACGATGAATTTTATCATAAGAGCACTTAATTTCTATTTGACATCGTGTCTCTTTATTATTTTTGACAAATTCATATTCTTTTGATTGTATTATACACCATCCTGCTGGTTCAATATTTTGTGTATGATAAAATCGTAATAATGGATTAACTTTTGTTTCATAAATTTTATTAGAAAAATCAAATTCTTCTTCAAAACGTTTAATATAAATTTTTTTTTCTTTTAATACACGTAAAAATGAATAATAACAAGACTGATTTTTAAATTCAAAATATCCATATTTAAATAGTTTATTATTTGTAAATCCATAAAATTCTTTTTTTTCTAAAACTTGAAATAAACCAAATCCTTCTTGTGCATATTCAGGTATTTCTTTCATAATTTCATTTTTTAATATCTTTAATTTACGATTATCCCATGTTTCAGGAATTTTAATATAAAAATAGGGTTTAAAATTATTAATACGTATACTGATGGAATTTCCTTTATCAGTAATACCATATCCTTGTATCATTAAACGTTTTACTTTTTTTTTATAATTTGTTTCTTCTTCATTTTCTTCTATATTATCTTCATTTTCTTCTTCATTTACATATACATCATATGATTTCCAGTCACATATTTGAAAAATAATATTTTGACTATTATTTTTTATAAAATCAATATTTCGTAACATAATTTATATTATAATTATTATAAGTTTTGAATTAAATTTCTTTAAATCATTTTTTAAATTTTTTTTAATTAATATTTTTTAAAATCATTAATGATGTAAATCATTTTTTAAATTTTTTAATTATTAATTATTTTTTAGGTCCAACCTGAATAGTACCTGAAATTTCACGTTTAATTAAGCATTGTGTATTATTACTAATTGCCATTTTAATATAAAGATTAAACTTATATTTTTAATATTTAAAATATATATTATTCTATAATTACAACATTATTTAAAAAAAAAATTTCGTGTCAATTTTTTTTTACTTAAATAAATAAATTTATATTATATATTATGAGTAAAATAATATGTGGTTTAAATAATCGTGGAAATACATGTTTTTTAAATACTTGTATTCAATTATTAATTAATGTAAATGATTTATCAGATTATTTTATATCAAATAATTATTTAATTGATTTAAATAGTAACTTTAAACAAAAAAATTTACAGAAAACAAAGGACATAAATATATCATATTATTATGCTGAATTAATTAAAGAAATGGCAAGCTCTAATAGTAAAATAGTTGATCCAGTAATGTTTCATAAAAATATTCAAAAAATTGATGAATCGTTTTCTGGTTTTGGACAACAAGATACTCAAGAAATTATGATATTATTACTAGACTTATTAAATGATGGATTAACTTATGATATTGAAATGAATTATAAAGGAAATATTGAAAATGATTATGATAAAATTATGGTAGAATCTATTAATTATTTTAAAAAAAATTTACAGAATAAATATTCTATTGTAATTGATTTATTTCATGGAATGTTTGTTAATATAGTGTATAATAAAAAAAATAATAAAATATTATCTAAAAATTTTGAATGTTTTAATATGTTAACTTTATCTTTACAAAATGGAGATTTATATAATATGTTAGACCATTTTTTTATAAATGAAAACTTAGAAGATAAATATTTAGATGATAATACAAAAAAATATTATGATGCGTCAAGGCAAATAAAATTAATTAATGCTCCAAAATACTTAATTATTGTTATTAAAAAATATAATGATAATAAAAAAAAAATAAATAACATAATCGATATTCCATTACAAAATTTAGATTTAACAAAATATTCTATGGGTTATGATAGCTTTGACTGTTTATATGATTTAATCAGTATTGGATGTCATACTGGAAATTTAAATTTTGGACATTATTTTTCAATTTTATTAAAAAATAATACATGGATTTGTATTAATGATAATGAAATATCTAATTTTGATATGATTAAACAAAAAAATATAATTAATACATATGGATACATATATGTTTACAAAAAAAAAAACTAAATTTTTAATAAATAATTTTGAAAAAATAAAATATATAAATAATATATGGATAAGAAAAATTTTAATAAAAGTTTTTTTGAAAATAAAACTCCAGTTAATAATTCACCTAAATCATCATTTTCAATTAGCAAATTATTAATTGTTTTATTTATTATATTAATTATTTTAATTATTATTTATGTTGTTATATGTTTAGTTAAATATAATAATATAAATTGTTATAAAAAAAAAAGCTTTTCAAATTATTTATTTGACTTTAATAATTCTAATGTTTGTTTATTAGATAAAGCACCTTATACTCCACCACCTAAGAAAGATGCACCTATAATTCCTAAGCCAACACCATTAAAAGAAACCACATCAGAACTATCAAAATTATTAGGAAAAAAAGAAGTATTTCATATTGGAAATCAAGATTATACGTATAAACAAAGTCAATGCAAATGCAGTTCTTATGGCTCGCGTTTAGCAACAACTAATGAAGTAAAACAAGCATATAATAATGGTGCTAATTGGTGCACATATGGATGGACCGAAGGGCAAAATGCTTTTTATCCTGTGCAGAAATGTTATTATCAATCATTAAAAGAAAAAAATGCATCTAACGAAAATAATAATGATGATTTCTTAGAAAATTCAGATAAATATTGTGGAAAACCTGGTTTAAATGGTGGTTTTTTTGCTAATCCAGAATTAAAATTTGGTGCTAATTGTTATGGTGTTAAACCAAAAGGTTCTGTTGTAAAATTAAAAAATCCTGATATATGTCCTGAAAAAAGTTTCTGTGAACAAAAGAATAATTTTCAAGCTTCACATGCTTTAGAAACAGATGAAATAGCAGCTTTTAATAATGATTCTTGGAATATGACATAATACATTTTATATGTTATTATTTAATAAAATAAAATATCTAATTTAATTATAATGAATAATATATTTATTATAATAATTATTGTTATCATAATATTTTGGATTTTTAATGATTTACTTAAATTTTTTGAATATTTTAATTCAGGTATTTGTATAACAAATAAAGGAGTTTATGGAAATTATTATAATAACGAATGTCATTCTTTTTCAAGTAATGATAAAAAAACAAGTAGTTCTAATATTCCTTCAGCTAATAATTCTATTTTAGTTAACAGTAGTGGTGCTTCAGTTAGAAGTAGTGGTAGTGCTTCTGGTGGTAGTAGTGACGGTGTTTTAGATAGTAGTGGCGGTGATACTGTTAATAAATCGATAATTGAATTAAAAAATACATTGGATAGTGACTGTATTAAAAAGAGTGATTTAGGAATTGTTTGTAGTGCACGTAATAATGGTTCAAATAATTATGGAATAAAGACAATAGAAACATCTTGTTGTGCAATTGATAAAGTAAAAGTTTCGTGTGAATTACATACTTATAATACTAAAAATTATTCAGATGTAATAAATGCTACACCATGTTTAGATAAATCAATTAGTTCAGATGATGCTTGTCGTATATATCAACCAAATGATAATTTAAGATTAATTGGTTATAATATAAATTCAATTGGTTCTAAAAATACATTATATGCTGAAAACGGAGATTGTTATAATTCCGATGGAAAACCTGATTATAATAAAGCAAGATTTTTATGTAATTACGACTATATTAAAAATATTACTAAAATGACTCCTTTTCCAGATAACTATGATTATAATAAATATACGTCATGTAAATTAATGAATAGTGATTTTAAAGATGATTGTAAAACAATCCTAAATAAGACTTCTAAAAATAATGTATATGCTTATGTAAGTGGATATGATTGTATACCAGGTTATGGTCGTGCTAAATGTCTTGATACAAGTAAAAAAATAGAAGTATCAAATAATGATAAACAATTTATAAATAATATTCATAATAAATTTGAATAAATATTTTTTATTAACAAATATAAAAAATATGATTTTTTTTATATTTAAAAAAAATGAAACATTATTTAGTAAAATTAATAATGTCTACAGTATTTAAAGAAAATAGATTAAATAATACAACCAAAAATATTATTTTAGATAATAATATTATAGAAAAAAATAATATAGAAGAAAATGATATAGAAAAAAATGAAGAAAATATTTCTGAAGAAAATATGTCAGATTTAGATAAAGCTATGATAAATTATATTAACTTCTTTAATAATAAAGAACAATCTAAAATTCCTGTGCCTACACCTTTTATTGTTTCAACACGTTCTGGAATGTGTAAAATGGAAAATATTATATGTTTAGATTTATCTAAGATAGTTTCTTTTATAAGTTACAATATTATATCAAATATTATATTTAAGAAAGATTTAAATTATTTAATTCGTGGTATTGATATTGAAAATATTATTTTACGTTTTGATGAAAGTTATTTAAAAAAATATAAAAAACCATATATTAAATTTTTTGGAAATATTATTGATCCAAATAATCAAGAAGATTGTTTACTTATGTTTAATAATCTACATTTATTAGAAACAAATTCATTAAAAAAACAAGGACGTCAAAAAAATAAAAAAGATAATGAACATTTTTATAATAGTTGTTCTATCATTATAAAACCATCATTAGATATAAAATGTGTTAATATTAAATTATTTAATAATGGAAATATTACATTAACTGGTTCAAAAGGAGAATTAGATGGATATAATGCCTCAACTATTTTATTAAATGAATTGAAAAATAAACCTGAAATTTTTCCAGAACATGAGTTATCAATAATAAATGAATCTAAAATTATAAATTATAGAATTACAATGATTAATAGTGATTTTAATACTAATTTTAAAATAGATTTAATTAAATTATTAGATATTTTAAATAATTTAGAAAATAATTTATTTATTAAATTTAATCCTGAAAAATATAGAGGATTAATTATTGGATTCTTTTGGAATGAAAATAAAAAGAATCAACTAGGATATTGTAATTGTCCAACAAAATGTAAAGGTAAAGGAAATGGAAAAGGAGATGGACAATGTAAAAAAGTTACAATTTCTATATTTAAAAGTGGTTCTATTATTATTACAGGTGGTTTTTTAATAAAACAAATTGAAGATGCTTATGCTTTTATAAATAACATATTAAAAAAATTTTATCATGATATTATTAAATTATCAATATTAGATTTTATGGAAGAAAATGATAATTAATTATTTTTTTAAATTATTTTTAAATTATTTTTATATTATTTTTTATATTATTTTTTATATTATAAAATTTACATTTTTTTATAATTAAAATTTAAAAACTGATTTTTTTTTACTAATATTTTAATTTAAATATAGTATTATTAATATTTACTTTTTAAATAATGACTAAAAATAATAAATATACAATTAGTAGTAGTTATATATCTATTATCACTGGTGATAATATATATCAAAAAAAAAGAGATTTTTTACTACAATTTTGGAAGAAAACAAATTCTGATGATTTTAAAACTTATTGTGAAATTACAAATTTTAAAATAAAAAGTGATTTTGATAAAATTGATGAAATTTCTAAAAAAAATAACATTAATGTTCAAAATGAATTAACAAAATGTATTAAATCTAAAAATATTGAAGATTTAACTAAAAAAAAAGAAGAAATATTAGAACGTGTAAAAGATTTATCCGAAAATGACCAAAAAAAAATAAAAGATTCTATATTAAATATTTCTAATACTTATTTTGGAATTAAAAATGAAACAGATGTATTAACAATTTATAAAAAATCAACTAATACACGAGTGATTAAAGATGATAAATATAAAACAAAGCAAATTTATTCTAATGATGAATATACTATTTTTATTGGTGGAAAAATTGATGGTATTAATATTGATGATGGAAGCATTATTGAAATAAAAAATAGAACAAAAAAACTATTTTATGAATTACGTTCTTATGAAAAAGTTCAATTAATGTGTTATTTATATTTATTTCAGTCTAATAAAGGATATTTAGTAGAATCTTTAAAAAAAGAGGATGGGATTGATATTAATATTATTGAATGTTTATATGATGATGAATATATGAATATAATATTATTAGAAATTAAAAACTTTATTAAATATTATCGTATATTTATTATAAATCATAAAATGAAATTATCATTAATACAAAATGAAAATGATATTGATTTTTCAATTTAATTTTATTATTAACAAAAAATTTATTTTATTTTATTTTAGATGCGTTTATATTTTACAAATACTTAAAGATTATTTTATATTATTAATTATAAACTATAAAATGAGTGAAAAAATTATGGAACTTAAAACCGTGCAAACGGGTGCTTTTAAAACAATGACTGAAGCATTAAAAGAAATTTTAACGGATGCAAATATTGAATTTTCTGAAGATTGTATGAAAATTGTAACAATGGACCCAACACAAACAATTTTAGTTCATTTAAAATTAGAAAAAGATAATTTTGAATCTTATTATTGTAAGCATAAAATTTGTATCGGTATTAATATGTCCAATTTTTTTAAATTAATACGCGTATTAACTAATAATGATGCTTTAACTTTATTTATTGATAAAGAAAATACAAATTTATTGGGTATTCGAATTGAAAATGGTGAAAAAAATAGTTTATCAAATTATTATTTAAATTTAATTGAAGTTGATGAAACAAGTTATCAAATTCCACCTGCTCAATTTGAATCTATTATTACTATGCCAAGTAATGAATTTAATAAAATTTGCCGTGATATGATTAATTTATCCGATATTATTGAAATTAAAAGTGTAGGAAGTCAATTAATTTTTTCTTGTAAAGGTGAATTTGCTTCTCAAGAAACAATTATTGGTGAAACATCAAATGGATTAACATTTGTAAAATCAAGTGATGAAGATAATATTATTCAAGGTTATTATAATCTTAAACATTTAGTATTATTTACTAAATGTACTAATTTATGTAATTCTATAGAAATGTATATGAAAAATAATTTTCCCATTGTGATTAAATTTACAGTTGGTTCATTAGGTTGTCTTAAACTTGCTTTAGCACCAAAAGTAGAATTAGAGTAAATTAATGATAATAAGCATATATACATAAAAAAACAAAAGTTATAAAAATAATTAATAACATTGTACAATCACTTACATATCTAATTATTTTGTCTTCTTTTTTTATTCTATTTTTAATTGTATAATTTATAGAATTAGATATTAAAAATATTATATATATAAATGTGAATAAATATAATATACGGCATACAATATTTGAATTACAATTATTTACTAAAATTGTAGAGCATGAAAATAATAGTATAATAGTTATAATATATAAAAAATATTGTTGATTTGAAAAAATTGCGCTATCATATTTATACATATTATTATTTAATTTATTATTAGATAAAATATTATGATATTTTATCTAAATAAAATTTAAAAAATTAATCTAATTTTATAAGTGAAATTATTTTTAATAGTTAATAATTATTTTCATGTTCAGAATCATCTTCTTGTTCAGATTTTTGATTAGATTCATGTTCAGAATTATCTTCTTGTTCAGATTTTGAATTAGATTCATGTTCAGATTTTTGATCAGATTCATGTTCAGAATCATCTTCTTGTTCAGATTTTGAATTAGTTTCGTGTTCAGAATCATCTTCTTGTTCAGATTTTGAATTAGTTTCATGTTCAGAATCATCTTCTTGTTCAGATTTTGAATTAGATTCATGTTCAGAATTATCTTCTTGTTCAGATTTTGAATTAGATTCATGTTCAGAATTATCTTCTTGTTCAGATTTTGAATTAGATTCATGTTCAGAATCATCTTCTTGTTCAGATTTTTGTTCAGATTCATGTTCAGAATCATCTTCTTGTTCAGATTTTTGATCAGATTCATGTTCAGAATCATCTTCTTGTTCAGATTTTTGATTAGATTCATGTTCAGAATCATCTTTTTGTTCAGATTTTAAATTATTATTGTTTTCTGAATTAATTTTAATATCTTCATGAATATTTTTAATTAAATCATCCATATTTATATTTTCGTATTCTTCATCACTGCTTTTTGATAAATATTCTATATTTTCTTGTTCATTATTTTCATTTATATCATTATCTTCTTCTCCATCATCTTCATTATTATCATGTAATTCCATTAATAATGTTAAATTAATTAAATTAATATCATTTTCTAAATTTGGATAAATTATTAAATTATAATTACTTATAAAAAAATATACAAATATAAAAAAATTTTTGATTAAATTAATTATATAATATATCATACTTTATATAATTATATATTTTAAAAAGTTTTTAAATATATTTTTATTTATTTTCTTTATGTTCCAAAAAATACAATTCATCAACTTGTATAAAATCTAAATCATTTCGAATACATTTTTTATTTGTATTTTTATAATCACTATTCCATATTTTAAATATATTATTATTTACTTTAGGACTTATAGATAATCCATTAATTAATAACTCATCTTTATCTGTATTTGTTATTTTATCAATACATAAATAGTAAACTATTTTTTTCCAAAATATATCAGAATCTTTTTTAGTAATTCTCATTGACCAATATCCTCCTTTAATATTTTTAGGATCTTCATAAATAGGTTTTATATTTTTTTTCATTAAAAAAAACATTCCACAATTTATATTATTTATTTGTTTTAACATAAATAATATATCTTCATAATTATTTATTTCTAAAATTTTTTCATAACTGTCTACTGTCCAGTTATCATCATTTAATTTATGAAACCATAACACCCATTTATATTTTAAATTAAAATTAGAAAGTGACTCTTCCATTATAATACATAAATATAATACTTCTTTTTTAAATTAAACTTATATAAATATATAAATAATAAATAATAAATATATAAATAATAAATATATAAAATAATAAATATATAAATATGAAAATTGATCCAAATGTATGTGAAATAAATAAAAACATTATTATTAATGAAAACTTAGTAGTTAATAAAAAATTTGAAGTAAAACAAAATGTTCTATTAAATGATAAGTTAGGAATAACAAATGAATCAATATATATGGAAGGAATTGTGAAGATTAATCAAAATACATTTTCAGATAATAATTCTTCTGTTGATAATGTTGTAGCAAGTGTTAATGTATTCAAGGAAGCTTTAAATAAAATTTATTACACATATGATTTAATATTAAAAAATAAAGATTTAATCTTACAAGAAGGAAATTATAATACTGTTGTAAGATCATTATTAAATAAGAAATTTATTGAGCCAAATATATTATACATAGAAAAATTTAGCTTAGATAAATATCAATTTGATATATGTGAAACTTATTATAGCACTATTTTTAGTGAGTATGAAGGTATACCATGGAATAAGATAACAAATAAAGAATTAAAAGAAACTTTAATAAAATATTACAATGATTTATATGAAAGAAATGAAAAACTTAATAATCAAAATAAATTAAAAGTAATATATAGTTATTTTATATGGCAAAATCCTGATTTAACAAGTCGTCTAGATACTGATTTTAAATTAATCATTTCAGATATTTTAGATCCAAATTATTATATTGCTATTGGGAGTGCTATTAAAGTTCAAGATTTTTTTCCAAGTTTTACCAGCTTGAATAAAATTCCATCTTATTATAAATTATTTTTACAATCCATTCAAGATATTATTAATAACAGTATAAATAATGAACTTATAAATACAATATGGGAATATGGTAAAGTACCTGATTTTAATCAATTAAAATGTATTCAATCATATGAATATCCTTATTGGAATGGAAAATATATTCAGGAATGTTAT